>Ga0307510_10000576_pt1 | contig 37008 bp, 42 predicted proteins | sample 12_EM_MG_FD_207224 | JGI IMG/M metagenome (GOLD analysis project Ga0307510, IMG submission 207224) | Populus trichocarpa ectomycorrhiza microbial communities from riparian zone in the Pacific Northwest, United States - 12_EM | ecosystem: Host-associated > Plants > Roots > Unclassified | place...
CCGCAGCTTGTTACGCCAAATCGCTCGCTGATATACTTTCTCGGATCGAAACCGTGGCCCGTCGTTGACTCGGTGGCGCCTAGTGCGAAACCGTCACGGGAACCATCGCGTGCTTAACAATCTTTCCGTCGGTCGTCGCCTGGCCTCGCGCCTGTTCATGTGGCAGGTAGCCGTGGCGGAATTGATGGGCCTCGCATTCCTCGGGTTGGGCTGGCGCTATGCACTGGCCGCCTCGTTGAGTGCGCTGCTGATCGCTCTGGGCAACGCGCTTATGGCAGCGCGAACCTTCAGCGGATTGGCGGCAGGCGGCGTGATGCTGGGGCGTCTGATCGTGGGAACGATCCTGAAATGGGTCGTGATCCTCGGCGGGCTACTCGTGGTTCTGGTTCATTGGAAGCTGCCGCCGTTGGCCGCCCTGGCGGGCCTGGTGGCTGCGTTCGCGGTAAATCTGCTCGCATTCAGATTCAAGGGTTGAGGCATGGCAAGTGAACCGCAGGGCGGTGGTCTGACCGAATACATCCAGCATCACCTAGAGCATCTGGTGGTGACGACGCGTCCCGGTGCGGGTTCGTTCTGGGACATCCGCCTGGATACGATCGTGGTATCGCTCGTGCTCGGTGGGTTCTTCTGCCTGTGGTTCTGGCTGCTGGCGCGCAAGGCGAGCTCGGGCGTGCCCTCGAAGGCGCAGGCGCTGGTCGAGATCATCGTCGAGTTCGTCGATACCCAGGTCAAGGACACCTTCCACGGTGACCGCCGCACGCTCACACCGCTGGCGCTGTCGATCTTCATGTGGGTGTTCTTCATGAACGCGATGGACCTGCTGCCGGTGGATCTGGCCGGCTGGCTGGTCACCACCTTCCGCGGCCATGAAGTAGCCCATCACACGTACTTCCGTGCGGTTCCCACGGCGGATGTGAACACCACGATCGGCCTCGCCCTGTCGGTGTTCTTCCTCGTGCTGGCGCACGGGATCAAGGCGAAGGGCGCAGGCGGCTTCGGCAAGGAACTGCTCACCGCGCCGTTCCATGCCGAGGGCACGGTGATGAAAGTCGTGCTTTCGCCGTTCAATTTCCTGCTGAACGTCGTTGAATACCTGTCCAAGCCGGTATCGCTTGCGATGCGACTCTTCGGCAACATGTACGGCGGCGAGCTGGTCTTCATGCTGATCGCCGGTTTGATGATCAGCTGGATCGGTTTCGTGCCGGGTGTCCTGTTCAATACCGGCTGGGCCATCTTCCACATCCTGATCATCGCGCTGCAGGCCTACATCTTCATGATGCTGACCATCGTCTATATCGCGATGGCGCGCGAGCACCACTGAGCAAGGCAGTACCCGTCAACTGCAGCACGATTTACCACTCACTTTTTCGTTTCGTTTCGTTCTAGCCAACCCGCTATCGCATCGTAGGAGAGCACCATGGAATTCATCGCACACGTGCAGGCCCTGACGGCCATTGCCATCGGCATCATCATCGGCCTCGGTGCCCTGGGCGCCTGCCTCGGTATCGGCGTCATGGGTTCGAAGTTCCTCGAAGCCGCTGCCCGCCAGCCGGAACTGGTGCCGCTGCTGCAGGGCCGCATGTTCCTGCTCGCAGGCCTGATCGACGCCGCGTTCATCATCGGCCTGGCCATCGCACTGCTGCTGGCGTTCTCCAACCCGCTGCTGGGCGTGCTCAAGGCTGCCACGGGCGGTTGATCCAGTGGGTTCACAGCCACCGCGGCGGGCTTGCCCGTTGCGGTGGCCGCATCGTTAATGCGTTTCGGGAGATATCGGTAAGATCATGAATATCAACATGACCTTCCTGGGCCAGATGTTATCGTTCGCGATACTGGTCTGGTTTACCACCAAGTTCATCTGGCCCCAGATCAACGGCGCCATCGAAGAACGCCAAAAAAAGGTTGCCGATGGTCTGGACGCGGCCGAACGCGCGCGTGCCGAACTCAAGGACGCCGATGCGCGGGTTGCCGTCGAGATCAAGCAGGCCCGGCAGCAGTCGGCCGAGATCATCGACAAGGCCCAGCAGCAGGCCAACCAGATCATCGACAAGGCCCGCGTGGACGCCATCGAAGAGATCAATCGCCTGAAGGCCGCGGCCCAGGACGACATCGCCTCGATGGCCCAGAAGGCCCGCGAGCAACTGCGCACCCAGGTAAGCCAGCTGGCTGTCCGCGGCGCGGAGAAGATCGTCCAGCGTGAAATCGACCCGGCCTCGCACAAGGCCATGCTCGACCAGCTCGCAGCCGAGATCTGACCATGGCCCAGGCGCTCACCCTCGCCCGTCCCTACGCTCGCGCGGCTTTCGAGACCGCGCACGCGGAAGGCAAGCTCGCCGACTGGTCGAAGGCCCTGGCATTCGCCGCCGCCGTCTCCGGCGACGCCCGCGTGCACGACCTCCTGAACGACCCGCGCGTGCAGCCGGCCCAACTGGTCAGCCTGCACCTGCCGTCGGATATGGAGGCCGGGGCGCCGTTTGGCTCGTTCCTGGCAGCCCTGGCGGACCAGCGTCGCCTGTCGCTGCTGCCGGAAGTCGAAGAGCTGTTCGACGAGTTGAAGCGCGAGTCCGAGCACACCCTGCTGGTCAAGGTGACCAGCGCGCTGGCGCTCGATGCCGCCCAGGCTGAAACGCTCAAGGCCTCGCTCAAGCGCCGCTTCAAGCGCGAGATCGAAATCGAGGCGCATGTCGACGCCGCGCTGCTCGGTGGCGTGGTGATCGATACCGGCGACGAAGTGATCGACGGTTCAGCGCGCGGCCGGCTGGCGCGCCTGGCCACGGCGCTGACGCACTGAACCCAGTTTCAAATTCCAGGAAACGACCATGTCCAGTACCACCCTGAACCCGTCCGAGATCAGCGAGCTGATCAAGAACCGCATCGAGCAGTTCAAGCTCGGTTCGGAAGCCCGCAACGAAGGCACCGTCATCAGCGTCTCCGACGGCATCGTGCGCATCCACGGCCTGGCCGACGTGATGCAGGGCGAAATGATCGAATTGCCGGGCAATGTGTACGCCCTGGCGATGAACCTCGAGCGCGACTCCGTCGGCGCCGTGGTGCTGGGCGACTACCAGGCGATCCGCGAAGGCGACACCGCCAAGACCACCGGCCGCATCCTCGAGGTGCCGGTCGGCCCGGGCCTGCTCGGCCGCGTGGTCGACGCGCTCGGCAACCCGATCGACGGCAAGGGTCCGATCGAGGCCGCCGGCACCAGCGCGATCGAGAAGGTCGCCCCGGGCGTGATCTGGCGCAAGTCGGTCGACCAGCCGATGCAGACGGGTTACAAGTCCATCGACGCGATGATCCCGATCGGCCGCGGCCAGCGCGAGCTGATCATCGGTGACCGCCAGACGGGCAAGACCGCCGTCGCCATCGACGCGATCATCAACCAGAAGAACTCCGGCATTAAGTGCATCTACGTCGCCATCGGCCAGAAGCGCAGCTCGATTGCCAACGTCGTGCGCAAGCTGGAAGAAAACAACGCCCTGGCCCACACCATCATCGTGGTGGCCTCGGCGTCGGAGTCGGCCGCCCTGCAGTACGTGGCGCCGTATTCCGGTTGCGCGATGGGCGAGTACTTCCGCGATCGTGGCGAAGACGCGCTGATCATCTACGACGATCTCTCCAAGCAGGCGGTGGCCTACCGCCAGATCTCCCTCCTGCTCAAGCGCCCGCCGGGCCGCGAAGCCTACCCGGGCGACGTCTTCTATCTCCACTCCCGCCTGCTCGAGCGCGCTTCGCGCGTCAGCGAGGAATACGTGGAAAAGATGACCAACGGCGAAGTGAAGGGCAAGACCGGTTCGCTCACCGCGCTGCCGATCATCGAGACCCAGGCCGGCGACGTCTCGGCCTTCGTGCCGACCAACGTGATCTCCATCACCGACGGCCAGATCTTCCTGGAAACCGACCTCTTCAACGCCGGCATCCGCCCGGCCGTGAACGCCGGTATCTCGGTGTCGCGCGTCGGTGGCGCTGCCCAGACCAAGATCGTCAAGAAGCTTTCCGGTGGTATCAAGCTGTCGCTGGCCCAGTTCCGTGAGCTGGCCGCCTTCGCGCAGTTCGCCTCCGACCTCGACGCCGCCACGCGTGCCCAGCTCGACCGTGGCCAGCGCGTGACGGAACTGATGAAGCAGGCGCAGTACTCGCCGCTGTCGATCGCCGAGCTCGGCGTGTCGGTGTTCGCGGCCGAAAAGGGCTACCTCGACGACCTGCCGGTCAACAAGGTGCTGCCGTTCGAGAAGGGCCTGCACGCCTTCATGCGCCAGAACCACGGCGAGCTGATGAGCAAGATCGAAAAGACCGGCGACTGGAACAACGACATCGAGGCCACCTTCAAGGCCGCGGCGGACGAGTTCAAGAAGACGGGTAGCTGGTAACTGATGCACCGCCGGCGGGTTCGCCCGCCGGCGCGGTAAACCAACGAGACGGAAGAGCACATGGCCAGCGGTCGCGAAATCAAAACCAAGATCAAGAGCACGCAGAACATGCGCAAGGTCACGCGCGCGCTCGAAATGGTCTCGGCCTCGAAGATCCGCAAGGCGCAGGACCTCATGAAGGCCTCGCGCCCCTATGCCAAGGCCATGCGCAAGGTCATCGCGCACGTCGCCCAGGCCAACACCGATTTCCCGCATCCGTTCCTTACCGAGCGGCCGAATGTCGGCAACATCGGCATCATCGTGGTCTCCACCGACCGCGGCCTGGCCGGCGGCCTCAACTCCAACCTGTTCCGCCGCACGCTCACCACCATCCGTGAGTGGCAGGACAAGGGCGCGGGCGTCGACGTCGTTGCCATCGGCCAGAAGGCCGTGCAGTTCTTCCGCCGCATCAAGGGCGTCAACCTGATCGGCACCGCCACGCACCTGGGCGAGAAGCCGCGCGTGGAAGACCTCATCGGCGTGATCAAGGTCGTGCTGGATGCCTATACGGCGAACCGCCTGGACCGCGTGTTGCTGGTCTACAACGATTTCGTCAACACGATCGTGCAGAAGCCGACGGTGGAGACGCTATTGCCGCTGGATGTCGTGGCCAAGGAGCTGGTGGCCAGCGATTCGGGCATCAAGACCGAACAGTCGCACGACTGGGAATACATCTACGAGCCGGACGCCCGCACGGTGCTTGAACACCTCCTGGGCCGCTACATCGAATCGATCGTCTATCAGGCGGCGCTGGAGAACCTCGCCAGCGAGCACGCCGCCCGCATGGTGGCCATGAAGGCAGCGTCCGACAACGCCAACAAGGTCATCGACGAGCTCACCCTCGTCTACAACAAGGCGCGCCAGGCGGCGATCACGCAGGAAATTTCCGAAATCGTCGGCGGCGCGGCGGCGGTCTAAGGCAGCACATCCACAGGCGACGCCACGGCGGCGCCGACACGTACACACAAAGATCCATCCGGAGCAGATCCATGAGCCAGGGCAAAGTTGTACAGATCATCGGCGCGGTCGTCGACGTCGAATTCCCGCGCGACCAGGTGCCGAAGATTTACGACGCACTGAAGATCGACAGCACCGACATCACGCTGGAAGTACAGCAGCAGCTGGGCGACGGCGTCGTCCGCACCATCGCGCTGGGTTCCACCGACGGCCTGCGTCGCAACCTCATCGCCCGCAACACCGGCGAAGGCATCAAAGTGCCGGTCGGCAGCGCCACGCTCGGCCGCATCATGGACGTGCTCGGTAACCCGATCGACGAAGCCGGCCCGATCGGCGAGAAGGAACAGTGGGTGATCCACCGTGCCGCCCCGTCGTACGACGACCAGGCAGCGGCCAGCGAATTGCTGGAAACCGGCATCAAGGTGATCGACCTGATGTGCCCATTCGCCAAGGGCGGCAAGGTCGGCCTGTTCGGCGGCGCCGGCGTGGGCAAGACGGTCAACATGATGGAGCTGATCAACAACATCGCCAAGGCGCATTCGGGCCTGTCGGTGTTCGCAGGCGTCGGTGAGCGTACCCGCGAGGGCAACGACTTCTACCACGAGATGAAAGACTCCAACGTCCTGGACAAGGTGGCGATGGTGTACGGCCAGATGAACGAGCCGCCGGGCAACCGCCTGCGCGTGGCGCTCACGGGCCTCACCATGGCCGAATACTTCCGCGACGAGAAAGACGCGTCGGGCAAGGGCAAGGACGTGCTGCTGTTCGTCGACAACATCTACCGCTACACGCTGGCCGGTACCGAAGTGTCGGCGCTGCTGGGCCGTATGCCTTCCGCCGTGGGTTACCAGCCGACGCTGGCCGAGGAAATGGGCGTGCTGCAGGAGCGCATCACCTCCACCAAGACCGGTTCCATCACGTCGATCCAGGCCGTGTACGTGCCCGCGGACGACCTTACCGATCCGTCGCCGGCCACCACGTTCGCGCACCTGGACGCCACGGTCACCCTGAGCCGCTCGATCGCATCGCTGGGTATCTACCCGGCCGTGGACCCGCTCGACTCCACCAGCCGCCAGCTGGACCCGGCCGTGATCGGCCAGGAGCACTACGACGTGGCCCGCAAGGTGCAGGGCACGCTGCAGCGCTACAAGGAACTGAAGGACATCATCGCCATCCTGGGCATGGACGAACTGTCCCAGGAAGACAAGGAATCGGTGTCCCGCGCCCGCAAGATCGAGCGCTTCTTCTCCCAGCCGTTCCACGTGGCCGAAGTGTTCACCGGTTCGCCGGGCAAGTACGTGCCGCTGAAGGAAACCATCCGCGGCTTCAAGATGATCGTCGAGGGCGAAGTGGATCACCTGCCCGAGCAGGCCTTCTACATGGTCGGCGGCATCGACGAGGCCATCAAGAAGGCCGAGGACATGGGCGCGAAGAAGGCGGCCTAAGGCCTCCTTCTTCAGCTCGCATCCTCCCTAACGCAACGAATCAGGACTCCCCATGCATACCATCCGCGTCGACATCGTCAGTGCCGAAGCCGAGGAATTCTCCGGCGACGCCACCCTGGTGGTGGCCACCGGTGAAATGGGCGAGCTGGGCATCGCCCCGCGCCATGCACCCCTGGTGACGCGCCTGAAGCCGGGTTTCGTCGAGGTGGTGCTGGCCTCGGGCGAGCGCCAGTCGTTCTATGTCAACGGCGGGTTCCTTGAAGTGCAGCCGCAGGTGGTGACAGTGCTGGCCGATACGGCTATCCGTGCCACCGACCTCGACGAAGCGGCCGCCCAGGCCGCCAAGAAGGACGCCGAGCAGGCCCTGGCCAACCGCGGTGACACGCTCGACGTCAGTGCCGCCCAGGCCAAGCTCGCCGAGGCCCTGGCCCAGCTGCAGGCCCTGGAGCGCATGCGCAAGATGGTCCGCCACTAAGGCATCGTCACAAGCACTCTGCGAAAAAGCCGGCCTGTGTGCCGGCTTTTTTCTTCATGCAACGACAACCTGCCCGCTGCCTACAATGGCCCGATGATGATCACAGCCGGCCTGACCTGATGAAAGCGCGCTATAGCCGTCCCTTGTGGATACTGGGCGTGCTGGCCGTGCTGGTGATCGCCGGACGCATGGCGTTACCGTATGCGGTGCTGCACTACCTCAATGGCCGCATGCAGACGATGGGCGCGTATCGTGGCCATATCGGCGACATCGACATCCATCTGTGGCGGGGTTCGTACACCATCAACGGACTGGTCATCGAGAAGGTCGATGGCAAGGTGCCGGTCCACTTCCTCAATGCCCCGCATACCGACACCGCCATCAGCTGGAAGGCCCTGCGCCATGGCGTCGTGCGTGCCAGGATCGACTTCTACAACGCTGAACTGAACTTCGTCGATGGCCGTGGAGGCGGTGAATCGCAGACCGGCAAAGGCGTGGACTGGCGCGAGCAGATCAAGCACCTGGCGCCGATCCGCCTGGACGAGATCAACGTCCACGACAGCACGATAACGTTCCGCAACTTCGTCTCCAGCCCCCGGGTGGATCTGAAAGCCACCGACGTCAATGGCACGCTGGCGAACCTCAGCAATGCCTCGCGGGCCAATGGCACGGTGGTGGCTACCGCGGATATCAAGGCCAACATCCTGGGCGATGCGCCGTTGACGATGAAGGCGAGCTTCGACCCGCTGCAGAACTGGGGCGATTTCAAATACGAGCTTGTGGTGAAGGACATCGTGCTCACCAAGGCCAACGATCTGGTCCGCGCCTATGCCGGGCTTGACTTCGCCGCGGGCAAGGGCGACTTCGTCATGGAGCTCGAATCCAACGACAAGACGCTTTCCGGCTATGCCAAGCCGCTGTTCCACGACGTGCAGATCTTCAGCTGGAAGCAGGATGTCGAAGAAGACCACAAGAATCCGCTGCAGATAGCCTGGGAAGCCACGGCCCAGGGGTTGTCGTGGATCTTCAAGAACCACGACAAGGACCAGCTGGCCACCCGGGTGGCCATCAGTGGGCGGCTTGACCAGAAGAACGTCAGCACCTGGGACGCCATTACCGGCATCCTGCGCAATGCGTTCGTGAAGGCGTATTCCCCGACACTGGAAAAACTCAAGCCCGACCCCGAAAAGAAGTAGATCGCCGAGCCTATTGGCATCCACGGCCGCCTCGTCCAAAGTGGCGCCCATTCCCGTCGCCGAGCATCCCATGTCCCAGCACCCGGTCCACGTCCTGATCCTCGCCGCCGGCGAAGGCAAGCGCATGAAGTCATCACGCGCCAAGGTGTTGATGCCATTGGCAGGGCGGCCGTTGCTGGCCCACGTGGTGGATACCGCGCGGGCCCTCGGGGCGGCGGGTATCCATGTGGTGTACGGGCACAAGGGCGAGCAGGTGCGAGAGGCCTTCGCCGGCCACGGCGACATCCACTGGATCGAGCAGCGCGAGCGCCTGGGTACGGGACACGCGGTGCGCACCGCACTGGCCGAGATGCCCGACGACATCCGCGTGCTGGTGCTGTACGGCGACGTTCCCCTGGTTCACGCCGAGACCCTCAAGGGCATGATCGATGCCGAGGTCGGCCTGGCCATGCTGGCGACCCGCGTGGCCGACCCGAGCGGCTACGGCCGCGTACTCCGCGACGGCAATGGCAAGGTCAAGGCCGTGGTCGAGGAACGCGACGCCGACGACACCCAGCGCAGGATCGACCTGATCAACACCGGCATGCTCATCGCCGACGGCCCCAGCCTGCGTGGCTGGTGCGCGCGCCTGACCAACGACAACAAGCAGGGCGAGTACTACCTCACCGACGTTTTCGCCATGGCCAACAAGGAAGGGCAGGCGGCCCTGTGCATCGAGTGCGCGGAATACGAAGCGGCGGGCGCCAACGATCCCTGGCAATTGGCGGAACTTGAGTCGTTCCACCGCCAGTCGGCAGCCAGGACCCTGATGATCGCGGGCGTGCGCGTGGTCGACCCGGCACGGCTGGATATCCGCGGTAAGGTCATTGCCGGCCGCGACGTGGAGATCGACGCCAACGTAGTACTCGAAGGCAGCGTGGAGCTGGGCGACGAAGTACGGGTGGGGCCGTTCTGCCGCTTGCGAAATGTAAGCCTGGCCGCGGGCACCGTGGTACACGCGCATTGCGATCTCGACGGCGTGGTCACCCACGGCCCCTGCCTGATCGGCCCCTTCGCGCGCCTTCGCCCGGGTACCGAGCTAGCAGCCAACGTACACGTGGGCAATTTCGTGGAGGTAAAGAAATCCACCATCGGCGAGGGCTCGAAGGTGAATCATCTTTCCTACATCGGCGACACCTTGATCGGTCGCCGTACCAATATCGGCGCCGGTACCATCACCTGCAACTACGACGGAGTGAACAAGTTCACCACGACCATCGGCGACGACGTGTTCGTGGGCTCCAACAGTGCGTTGGTTGCACCGGTGACCTTGCACGATGGCTCCACCATCGGTGCGGGGTCGGTGATCAACAAGGACGCGCCGAAAGGCGAACTGACAGTAGCCCGGGCCCGGCAGGCTACCATCACCGGCTGGAAGCGACCCACGAAGAAGTAGGAAGCTCCCGAAACAAAGCGTTTGTGAAGAGCTCAGCGTCCATGGCGAGCGGGATGGCGCTCCGAATGTGGATGGGTAGATTGGTGTGCTCGACGCCCCAGTAGGCGAATGCCAGGTCCTGTCGCTTGGTCGGCTGGACATCGATCATCTGTCAACTGACCGTACCGATGTGAACGGATGCGGTGTAAGCGGACGGCTGGGGTCTGCTAGCCACGACGCGAGCAGCGCCGACACGCGTTCTTCGGCACCGGAAAAAAGCGCAATGCTCATGCGCTGGGCGGCATCGCGGAAGTGAGGTTCGGTGATAACGCGGCCAACGGCACTGGCTATATGCGAGGCAGTGACGTGGGCAGAGCGGATACGAAGCCCGGCTCCGGCCTCGACGACTTTCTGCGCGATATAGGGTTGATCGTTCTTGATGGGCGCGACGACTACCGGTATACCGAAAAGCAACGACTCAGCGATGGTATTGTGCCCCCCGTGACAAACCACCGCTGCCACGCCGGGCAGAACGTCGATCTGGCGTATGCGTCTCTGGATCGTAATGTATTCATGGCCGTCGTCAGTGCCGAGCAGGCCATTCGGATCTACGATAGTCCAATGTGTGCGAGAGCCGAGCTCATGCGCTGCAGCAAGAGTGTCTTGCAGCAGTTTTGCGTTCGCTTCGTGGTCGAACGTTCCGAGCGTGACCAATATGCGAAGTCCCGATGGTGATACTTCTTGATTGATCGTGGAAGATCGACGATGTCTGGCAAGGCACCCCACATCGTGAACAAGCAGGTCATCGGGAACCGGCCCCATAAGCGCCGGACAACTGGGCATGATGCATCCGAAGCTGGAGAACAAGGCATCATTTGGTATCGATCCAATGCCCAGTTGCCGCGCCAATTTTTCGACTAGCGCCTTTGTCCATTGGAGGATCGACGGATGGTCACGGCGAGTCGCGAGTTCGCCGGGACTGCTTGCAAGTGTTAACCACGGCAGTCCTGTCTGGTGAGCCCTGAGTGCCGCGCCTATCGCTTGCTGGTCTACGAGCATGGCGTCGGGTGAGAAGCGAGCGATAGCATTGAGCACCGCCGCATCCATACTTATGGCCACGGGGAAATACCAGTCATTCCAGCAGTTCTGTAGAGCCGCGAGGCCGCGAACTTCGGAGCTGCATTGAGCTACCTCGGGTATGGCCCCTGCCGAGAACACGTTTGCCTGTCCGAGCAAGTGATGCACGGCGTCGTGAGCGATCCAGGCGACCTCGTGCCCCATCGATTGGAGCACGGTAGCCACGCCGATGGTTGGATTCAGGTGTCCCTCCCATGGGGGGCATGCAATCAGTATACGGCTCATACATTAAGCTCGACGAGTCGGCTCTCATGACGCCGGTAGAAATCCAAAAGCAATCGGCGTAGGGATGCAGTTGCCTGCGAAATCAGATAGTGACCGACGCCTGGTATGATTTTCGCCTCGAAGTTCGGAAGATTTTCCAGATCATGCCGGGTGAGCCCCATCGTCTCACTTTCCTCTCCATACACGGCGAGTATGGGCATGATCAGGTTATTGAGGGTGTCGTCATCAACCACTCGACTGGCTGCGGTATCCTGCAAAAGCGTGGTCCGCTTGACGATGGATATCGACTCGGCGAGACGGCGCAGCTGCAGCGAGCTGCCGGCACGCCGTAAACGGCAGACTTCGGCATCATTCTCATCGAAGGCGCGCCGGAAAATATTACACAAGGCTTCACGCCATGACCGGGTTGCTGCGCCACCGTCCAGAAGCACGACTGAAGCAGTACGTTCTGGATAGTGTGCGGCAAAGTCGATCGCTACGGCTGCGCCATACGATGAACCGATAAGGTGGACAGGCGCGATGGCCCCAACTGCATCCAAAATGCCGGCGAGATCAGCTGAAGCTTGCTGGATGGTCAACGTGCCGGGGGGTCCAGGTGTCCGTCCATGCGCACGCCTGTCATACATGATGTTCGTGAAGCCCAGCTCTGCCAATGGGTGGTGAAGAGCAAAGTAGAAGCTGAGGAATGTGTCGATCCCGCTCCCGTGAATCATGGCCGAAACGGGCCTTGACGAGTCAACTTGCGCGATATCTCCCGTGGCGTTGGCGATTTTGACATGATGATCGATGCCTTCCGCGGTTACAAACATATCAGCTTGCCCCGGTGTTGCTGCTCTCTGCCACATATCGCGCAATATCGCCTAGCGAAAGGCTCAAGATGGCATCGAGTTCAAGGCGAGAGCAGTATTCGGCGAGGTTCACGCCTGGTCCGTAGAGGTTCTGCAGTTCGAATGAAAGCTGGGCGAGATCCATGCTGTCCAAGCCCAGTGAACCCTGCAGCACCGCCAAAGGATCGTGCGGGATATCGATGCCGTAATCTGATGTGAGATCGCGCAGTATCGACACTACTTTGCCAAGGGCGGCATCCTCTGATGAGGAGAGTTCAGTTTCTGTATTCATGGGATATGGCACCTGTCGGTTGGGTAAGGTCCGCGTTGCCTGAAGCGAGCATCGCCAGTGCGTTTGGGTCAACGTTGCGATGGCTTGCCCATAGCGCTAATAGAGTTCTTTGCAGGCACGATGCGCCGTCGCGGGCATGATGAGCTGTAGCCGTGGACACATACGAAAGCCCGGTAAGGATCTCGTCGGTAAGCTGTGCAAGTGAGCCTCCTCCAAGATCGATGAACGTGCGTACCCCCGAGGCGTGCATCGTTCGCACGGCTTTTTCGAAGTCCACGGGTTCTGTAAAAGCCTGCCGCACCAGATGAGAGCAGGCTTTATCGTCGTCAGGTATCGGCTGTGCGCTGACGCACGACCATACTTCCTGATGTGGTGCGCGGCAGCGCAGGTCCAGGAACGCTAATGCGTTGTCCACATAATGTGCGTACGCACGACAGTGGAACCCTGACCGTACGGCAACTGGCATGGCACGGATGCCCCGGGAGACCAAGGCGCCCTGGAGCCGTCGAGTCTCCGAGGGTGGCGCGCAGGCGATGGATTGTCTCGGTGAATTCCTGTGTGAGATGAATACACAGCCTCGCAGATACTCCTGATCCAGGATCGTTTCCAAGGTGTCGGCATCCACGGCAACAGCGAGATAAGTGAAATTCGGGCATTCCAGGCCGATGTGGTTGCGATCCATGAGGCGGGAGGACTGCAGACCTCCCGCCGCGATAAGAGCTGTCCACTCCCCGCAACTCGAACCGATGCGTGCATCTGGATAGATGCCGATCCGTTGCAAGGCATAGTCCATGAGCAAGCCCGCTTCCATGGCGCGACGGCCTTCCGAAAGCGGATCAGTCGTGTCCTGGATTTCACCAGGTGGCTCCCGGCCGAGGCTGATCGCCAATTCGCGCAACTGCAGTGAACGATATTCGGCGCCTGGGAAAAGGAATGCGCATTTTCCTTGTTCCGGAGGGACTGGCGTGAACCAGATACCCCGCTGGCCATGATGCGGGATGCCCCGTGAGGCGATGCGAGCGGCGATCTCCATGCGGTCCGATGTGGGATTCGCCAATGCGATCCTGACATTTCCGCCGGGCCCGGCGTTCTTCTGGGGCCCCTTGCTGATCGAATCGAGGAGGCCACGAATATTTTCAGCCGAGTGGACACTATAGGCACCCGCATGGGCTGCCTCGATTGCATTGGGTGCACGCTGAAGCTGGATCATTTTCCCCGGCTCGAGTTAACGTCTTCAATCGACGCCGGGGAAAATTAGCAATTTGCACGGCGGCCACACATCGGCAGCAGGAGGTGCGCTGGGTGGGGTCCAATGCTTGGCGGGTGTAGGGAGGGAACTACGCCTGCGAGGAGAGCGGGGCCGCTCCGTCAGACAAGGTTATCCGGCTATGCCCGTAACGCCAGCCATCGATTTCCAGCAAGAGGTCGGCGCGGCAGATATCCCCGTGCAACAGCACTAGCGGCACGTCCGGCAGACGGCGTGCCAAGGTGTCGTGGATCAGCCTGGCGTCGTCCGGGTGGCGCACGTATACCTTCAGTGGACTGTGGCGGTCGAAGCCCGCGGGCATGTTGCCGCTGGCCAGCAGCGCGTCGAGGTTGCGCAGGGTTTCATCCAATTGGGCCACGACGTCGCCTTCGTGCGCGGTGGCATGGCCGATCACCGAAGCGGTACCCGAAATGGCCAGCGCATCGCCGGTGCACAGCACGGTGGCACGGCTGAAGGTGGGCGGCGTACGGCCGTATTGCCGCGGGTATTCCCAGGCACTGACCTGCCGCGGGTTCTCTACCCGGTGCCCCGGCGAGGGTCCGGCCAACAGGTACACCTGCAGCAGGTGTTCCCCCGCATGGTGGCCGATCGCGGTCGCCGCCGGGAATCCGCTGGCAAACCAGTCGCCCATGCCCTCCGCACGGCCATGGCAGAACTGCTTGTAGCGTTCGTCGTCGCCCTCGCCGCGGTTGATCCCGCCCAGATAGTTCCAAAGCCTCTGCACATGGCACTCGGGCTGTTGGCCAAGGAACCGGGCGAGCGTGGCGTAGGCATGGCGCGCAGCGCCTTCGGGACCACCCTGGATACGCTCATCCGCTTCCAGGGCGCAGAACAGCCAACCGCCACCCCGCGACCAACGCAGGTCGTCCTGACGACCTGAAACGACTTCACCGTCGACCGTCCAGATTTCATGGGCGTCGCCGGCCAGGGGTGCCAGTGCGACCTCGAGCACGCGCGCATCTTCTTGCGGGGAGGGGTTGCCGTTAAAGCGGAAAGCCGCCAGCACATTGGCGGCCATGGAGAGGGAAGATTGATAGGAAACCTGTGGTGCCCGCAATGCAGTCAACTGATTCGCGTGCAGTTTTTCACAACCCTGAACCATGGTCCGATCCGGCTTCATCCAGTCGCTATGGTACACTCCGCGACCGCTGCCGCCGGGGGGGAGGGCAGGATTTCATGGGTAACGGAAGCAGGCATGGCAGAACAGACGGCAGCGCAAAACGAACTGGCCACCCTGGTGGTGACCAGTCTCAACCTGGAAGACACCCAACCGGGCCAGATCGACCCGGACGCTCCCCTGTTTGGCGGCGACCTGGGGCTCGATTCCATCGACGCGCTGGAAATCGCCCTGGCCGTATCCAAGCGCTACGGCTTCCAGCTGCGCTCGGACAATCCGGACAACAAGCGCATCTTCACCAGCCTGCGCACCCTGTCCGAGCATATCGAGCAGCATCGCGCCAGCTGAACCGATGCCACCGGTGGGCGCCCCGTACGCCGGCCCGCGCCTTACCATGGACACAACCATGAACCCGACCCCGGTCAACCGCCACGGCTCGCGCCGCCTGATGCTGCCCCTGGTGGGGGCGTACCCGGTGCTGGCCATCTCCGGCGCCGTATGGCACCGGCCTGCGTTGTCGCTGGCCGCGCTGCTGGTGCTGCTCACGGTGATCGCCCTTCCGATGCTTAGCGCGGGCAAGAAAAGGGCATGGGCGGCATGGCTGGCCGGCGCGGCGGTCATCGTCGGCACGGGGCTGCTTGGCGTGGGTCCCATCCTGCTCTCGTGCGTGCCGGTGTTGATCAACCTGGCCTTGTCATGGGTGTTTGGCCGAACCCTGCTGGCCGGACGCACGCCCCTGATCGCCCGGCTCATAGCGTCGGTGGAAAGCCCGGCGCGCCTGGAAGAACCGGGCATTGCGCCGTACGCGCGCAACCTCACGAGATTCTGGGCATGCTTCATGGCGGCACAGGCCGTGCTGCTTGCCGTGCTGCTGGGTTGCGCCGTGCCGGGCGGCATTCTTTTCGACCTCGGCATAGCACCGCCTTTCGCCATACCTGCCGCCTGGGCCATGGGCTACGCACATGCCGGCGCCTACGTGATGATCGCCGTGACGTTTGCCGGAGAGCATCTGTTCCGCCAGTTCCATCTGAGCCATGTATCGCATCCGGGTCTTCGCGAACTGGTGATGAAGGTTGCCGTGCGCTGGCCCATGCTCGTCCGCGGGCAGGGGTTGGACCATTGACCCCTCCGCACGTATTCACCGTCGACGCCGGCCATCCGGCCTTTGCCGGGCATTTTCCCGGCCATCCCATCGCACCTGGCGTGCTGCTGTTGCAGCACGTGGCCGACGCCTTGCGCGCGATCGCCGGCGAGCGCATGACGGGTGTTCCCGAAGCGAAGTTCATCCAGCCGCTTTTGCCGGGTGAATCGGCCTCGGTAACACTGGCAGGCGGCGAGGGCCGCTGGAAATTCACCGTGGCCCGTGGCACCGACGTGCTGGTCCGCGGCAGCATTACCGGAAGCCGCGCATGAGTGGGCAGTGGCGCCAGCAACGCGAGGGCGGCGGCCGTTTCGCGCTGTGGCTGATCCGTTTCGTCTCGCTGCATTTCGGGCGGGGGTTCGGCCGCATCTGGCTGTACCCGATCGCCATCTACTACTTCCTGCGCCGTGGGCCCGAGCGCCGCGCCTCACGCCAGTACCTCGAGCGCGTCACCGGCATGCCGGTCAGCCATGCGCAGGTCATCCATCACATCCATTGCTTTGCCGCCACGCTGCTCGACCGGATCTTCCTGCTGGCCCACGGCGACCGCGATTTCGAGATCGAAGTGGAAGGCCTGGCACTGCTGCACGAGACGATCGCCCGGGGCCAGGGCGTGCTGCTGGTCGGCTCGCACCAGGGCAGCTTCGAAGCCTTGCGCGCGATCAGCCAGCGCCGTCCTGATGTGCCGCTGCGCGTGGTGCTGGACAAGCAAAAGACGCCGGCGATGACGAAACTGCTCGAGGCGCTGGCGCCGCAGGTGGGCGCCAGCGTGATCGATGCGTCGCGCGACGGTACATCGATCACCCTGGCCATGGCCGAGGCAACCTCCAAAGGCGAGATGGTGGCGTTGCTGGCCGATCGCGCCCGTCCCGGTGAACACTGCCGGCATGCCGAATTCCTCGGCAGGCGTGCGCCCTTCCCGGTAGGGCCCTGGCTGATGGCATCGGTGCTGAAGGTGCCGGTGGTACTGTGCTTCGGCCTGTACATGGGCGGCAACCGCTACAAGCTCATCTTCGAGGCCATGGCCGATCGCGTGGAGATTCCCCGCGCCCATCGCGCCCATGCCCTTGACCAGCTGATTTCCCGCTACGCGCAGCGACTGGAGCACTATGCCCATGTGGCGCCTTACAACTGGTTCAACTTCTACGATTTCTGGCATGACGATGGCGCTGATGCTGGCATGGACCACATCCAGCCCAGCGGCGCCGGCGCCTGACGCCAATGCGTTGATCGCCTCGCTAGGCCGTCCGGCACCGGCGCGCACGAGTTTCGCCGAGGCACGTTTTTCCAGCGTGCTGGACAAGCCCCTGGTGTCGTCGGGTGAACTGGCGTGGCTCGGCCAGGACAAGCTGGAACGGCGCGTGGACATCCCGCGCAAGGAAACAGCGACCATCGCCGGCGACACGGTCACGCAGACCCGCGAAGGCAAGAGCCCGCGCAGCTTCTCGTTATCCCGCGCGCCGCAGTTGAAGGTGTTGCTAGACAGTTTCGTGGCTTTGCTCGCCGGCGATGCATCGCGCCTGGGCGAAGCTTTCACTGTGCAGCTCGACCGCGATGGTGCGCATTGGTCGCTGGCGTTGACGCCCACGGACGCCAAGGTGGCCAAGCAGATCTCCCGCATCGTGGTGGATGGCCAGGGCAACGAGCCGCGCTGCATGCGCATGGAAGAAGGCGACGGCGATACGGCCATCGACCTGCTTGGCCCGCTGGCAGCGAAGATGCCCAGCGAGCCCACGCACGAAGCCCTCGTGGCGCTGTGCACCGGCGCCGCGCCGTGACGGTCGACGTGGCTGCATGAGGTTCGTGCCGCGCGCTGGCCTGCTGGCGGCCTGGCTGGTTTGCCTGGGCCTGCTCTATGTGCTGATCACGCATACCTTGGTGGTGGGCACGGACCTGCGCAGTTTCATGCCAGCGCCGACCACGCCCGACCAGAAGCTCCTGATGGACCAGGTGGGCGAGGGCCCGGGATCGCGCCTGCTACTGGTGGCTATCGATGGTGTGCCCGAGGCGCAGCTGGCATCGCTCAGCCATGGCCTGGCGGCAAGCTTGCGCAAGCAGCCAGCCTATCCGCAGGTGGTCAACGGCGACTTCGACCTGGCCGCGCTGGACAGCCGCTTCCTGTTCTATCGGTATCTTCTCTCGCCTACGCTCGATACCACGGCCATGGACGCGCCTTTCCTCGCCGATCAATTGCAGCAGCGCCTGGACGACATGGCGTCGCCCGCGGCGTCGATGCTCAAGTCGTTGCTGCCACGTGATCCCACGCTGGAGCTCTTGAAGCTCGCCGAACGATGGACGCCGGCAAAATCGCCGGAGGTGAAGGACGGCGTGTGGTTCTCGAGCAAGGGCGAGGCACTGTTGCTGGTGCAGACCCAGGCAGCGGGGTTTGATCCGGAAGCACAGGAAGCGGCGATCAACGGCATCCGTTCGGCATTCGCCGCATTGCCAGGCAGCCAGGGTGCACACCTTTTGCTGAGCGGCCCTGGTTACTTCAGCGTGGTGGTGAACGCGCAGACCCGCCATGAGGCGGACGTCATCGGCCGCATTTCCACCATCGGCTTCATCCTGTTGCTGCTTGTTGCGTACCGCAGTGTCACCTCGCTGTTGTTTGGTGCCCTGCCGGTGGCCACCGGCGGCCTGGCAGGCATCGCGGTGATGGCACTTTGTTTTCGCGAAGTCCACGGCATCACCCTTGCCTTCGGCTTCACCTTGCTTGGCGTGGCACAGGAATATCCGATCCGGCTGCTCAGCCACCGGCGTGCCGGCGAAACGGCGCTGGCCAGCGTGCGTGGCCTGTGGCCGCTATTGATGACGGCGATCGCCTCGGCATGCATCGCGTATCTCGCCTTCTACGCGTCGGGCGTAGGTGGCCTGCAGCAGCTGGCGGTGTTCACCATCACCGGCCTTCTGGCCGCGGGACTGGCCACGCGCTACCTGTTGCCGCACCTCTTGCCCGAACGGGCGCGTGACGTCGCCACCACGCCCGGCCTGGCACGCCTGCGCACTTTCTTCGACGAACTTCCACGCCCGCGCTGGCTACCGGTGCCGATCGCCCTCGCCGCCGCGGCCATGCTGTACTTCGCGCCCGGTTCCTTCTGGGAAAACAACCTCGCCGCGCTGACGCCGCTGCCCACCGACATGCTGATGACCGACGCACGGCTGCGCGGCGAGCTGGGCGCGCCCGACGTGCGTTACCTGCTGGTGCTGCAGGCCCGTGACGCCGACGGCGTGCTGGCGCTCTCCGAACGCATTGAGCCTGACATCGACAAGCTCCTGGCCGGCAAGGCGCTGGACAGCGTGGAACTGCCTTCGCGTTACCTGCCCAGCGCCGCCACGCAGAAGGCGCGCCAGGCGAAGCTGCCGGACACGCAGGCCTTGCAGGCGATGCTGGCCACCGCGCTTAAGGACACGCCATTCAAGAAGGACCTGTTCGCCCCGTTCGTTGTGGATGTCGCCACCGCACGCAGCGCACCGGTGCTTACCCCCGAACGGTTCGCCTCCTCGCCGCTGGGACAGCGCCTGTCGGCGATGCTGGTGAACCGCGGTGATCATTGGGTGGGCCTGGCCACGCTGTCGGGCGTGCACGATGCCGATGCTTTCGCCCCCCTGGCCGCGAAGACCGGCGACGCGGTACGCCTGCTGGACTTGAAGCAAGCCTCTGAATCCCTGGTTGCCGAATACCGTACACGCATCCTCAAGGCACTGGCGGTGGCCACCTTGCTGCTGATCGCCACCATCGCCTTCGCCTTGCGCAGCTTCCGCCGCGCCTGGCACGTGCTGGCGCCGATGACACTGGCCACCTTCATGGTGCTGGCGGTGGAGCGCGTGGCGGGCATCCCGCTGTCGCTGTTCCACCTGGTGTCGCTGATCCTGGCCGGTGGCCTGGGGCTGCACTACGCGTTGTTCTTCGAACGGGATACCGGTGACGCCGACGAGCAGCGTCGCACCTTGCACGCCACCATCGTCTGCGTACTTTCAGCCTTGCTGGTGTTCGGCATGCTGGCGTGGTCGTCGATTCCGGTCCTGCGCGCCATCGGCCTCACGGTAAGCCTGGGCGTGGCTTTCCACTTCTGCATTTCCATCCTGATGGCACCCCATGCTTCGAAAGAATGAATTCGCCGGGCTCATCCCCCACGCCGGGGCGATGAACCTGCTAGATGTCGTGGTCGCCTTCGACCACGACACCATTCACGCGCGCAGCGAAAGCCATGCCCTTGCCGATCACCCGTTGCGCGAGGCGCGTGGCCTGCACGCGGTGAACCTGGCCGAATACGGCGCCCAGGCCATGGCCGTCCACGGTGGTCTGAAGGCGATGCCCGGCGCGCCGGTCAAGCCTGGCCGGCTGGTGAGCCTGCGCGACGTCCGCCTGGCCGTGGAATATGTCGACCCCGATGCCGGCGCGCTGGATGTGCATGCCAGTTGCATCGCAGCGGACGACGGTGGCGCGCAGTACGAATTCCGCATCGAACAGGGCGGCCAGCTGCTTGCCAGCGGACGCGCGGCGGTGATACACCCGCCGCAGGGCGCTTAAGCCGCGTTGCGACGGCAGGAAAAGAACCCGTTGAAGGTGAGGCGTCCGGTAGCCGGATCGTCGCTGAGGCGCTCCGGGGCAAGGATGTCGCCGGTATGCAGCAGGGCGCCGTCGTATACCACCAGCCGGTTGAAGCGCGCCGGTACCGAGCCCACCTGGCGGAACCAGCGGTTCGATCCGACCATGTAACCCGGTTCCATGCCGTGGCGTGCGCTGAATGCCGCCGCGGGCATCGACGAGGCATCGGCGAACAGGCGTGCGATGGTGTCGGCATCCACGGCTGGCTCGTAGAAGCTGGTGCCGCCAAGGCCCTCATCGCGGAACAGGTACAGCACCGAGGCCTGGATCGACACGCCGGGCGGCAGGTTGAAGTTGTCGCTGTGGCAAAGCCACTGGTAGGGCCGCAGGGCCGACGCTGGCAGCGTGACCATGGCGAAGCGGCTTTCCATGTGCACCAGTCGCCGAGCGTCGAACAGCCCCCGCAGGTGCTGGTTGAAGAATTCCTGCACCGCCTGGCCGATGACCGATGGTGGCAGCAAGTAGATACCCGGGTAGGCGTTGAAATCCACGGGGCGGAAGGCTTGGCGCTGCTCGGCCAGCCAGCGGGCGAGTCCGTCGGCGTCCAGCAGGACATCGTCGATGACGAAGCAATGCCCGCCATTGTCCAGTGGCACGCGGTCGATCCGGGGCCGGGGATTGAAGATGGTCGGTGGCTGCATGCCCGGCACGTTAGGGCAAGGTCGTCCCCAATCTCAAGCGTTGCCTCACGCCACGCGCGTGAACAGGGCGGGCCCTGGCGCCGGCATCGGTGTTACGCCGTCGGCAAGGTCCGGGTCATCCTCGGCGGCGCGGGCCACGATGCTGCCAGCCAGCGATTGAAGCAGGGCGACGTTGGTGCGAAGGCGATCGACCAGATCCTCGTGCGAGAGCTCGTCGTGCAGCCCGTTGTTCATCTGGTGGAACCAGTCCAGTTCACCCTGGTCGAGCATCACGCCGGTATTTCGCTGCCGCGACACCGAATGCCATCGGCGGAAAAATGCCTGCATGGCGATATTGAGCACGCGCGCGCTCTCAAGCTCTGGTCCGAGCGCCGCAAACAGCGCGGCATCGCCGAGGCGATTCTGGAACATCAGCTGGCACAGGACGCCCCAGTAGTAGGCATAGTCCCAGACCACTTTGATCGGCATCACTTCCGGGTCGCCGAAAAGCGGGTACTGGTCGCGATACATCTGCAGGGTGTTCTCGTAGAAGGAGAAGAACAGCCGCTCGTACAGGCGCGCCCAGGGCGCTACCGGCTCGCCGGCCAGGTCATGCCCGACCAGCATGGTGATGTAGGTATTGGCGATGGCGATGAAATCGCTGCCGGGGGAATAGAACGGATCGAGGAACGCGCCGGCCTCGCCGGTGAGCGCCCAACGGTCGGCGGAGAACATCCGTGTCGTGGTGTATGAGTAATTCCGCAGGAAGGCGAAATCGAGCAGGCCATCCCGGCGTTTTTCAAGGTCGCGCGCCACCAGTGGCTGGTGCTTGTGCATCCACTGCATGGCCTTGTCGAACGTGCGCATGCCTTCGATCGGGTGCATTTCCGCGTCGGCTACGATGCCCACCGAATGCGCGCCCGACGATAGCGGGATCAACCACAGCCAGTAGCCCGGCCCGCACAGGTGGTTGGTGGAGCGCCAGCGTTCCGGTGGCACGCAACGGTTCTGCCAGTCGGCATCGTTGCACCAGCCATCGATGTCCATCCGTCCTTCCATGCGGAACCAGACCGCATTGGCGTGGTGGCCGTTGTCGCGGGTGAAGTCGAACTTGCGACGGATGAGCCCCGCACGCCCGGAGGCATCGATGAGCCAGCGGGCCTGTGCCTCGTGCTCGCCACTGTCATCGACATAACGCAACGTGTGCGGCTCATCGCCCTGGATGATCCCGAACGAACGCACGACGGCACCCCCACGCAGCTCGATGCCGCGGCACACCGCTTCTTCGGCCAGGTAATTTTCAAGGACGCCGCGGTCGAGCTGGTAACTTGGGGTGGGAAATACGCGGCGCACGCCCGACTCGGTGACGTTGGCGAGGTCGTCCTTGCCGTCGGAGAAGAAGAAGCGGAAGCCGAACTTGTGGATGTGGTCGCGTTCCAGGTGATCGCGCAGGCCAAGCGTATGGGCGAAGTAGTGGGCGGCGATTTCCACCGTGGACTCACCCACCTTGTGCGCGGCCAGCGGCACCGGGTGTCGATGGCGCTCGATCACCAGGATGGTGAGGTCGGGAAAGCGTCCCTTCAGCTGCATGGCAAGAGTGAGCCCCGCCAGGCCCCCACCCATGATCACCACGTCGTGCGAGCTTGCCGTCATGCCCTGCTCCTCGTTGGCGCCAGCTGATTGTGCACGTTCTTGCGATCGGACGTCGGCGCGGCTGGCCGGGCATGGGCCTGCCGTTCAGGCGAGGGGCGGGTCCACCACCACCGGCAGGGTCGCCCGTGACTTCCGGTAGCTCCGGATGAAGTTTCCGTAGTGGTAGGCCCGCCCGATCGTATACAAGGTGATCCGGGCGACGTCGTGCACGGGCCGGAAATGGCTGGGCCGGAAGCCACCTTGGTAACGCGACGCGATCGGCACCGAAACCACGCCCACGCCCAGCTCGCGCGACGCCTTGATCAATAGCGCCGCTTCAAACACGAAGTGCTCCGCGCCGATCCCGGCCAGGTCGATCACTTCACGCGGATAGAAGCGCTGGCCACTCTGGGTGTCGGCAATCGGCTGCGCGCAGACACAGGAAATGCCCCAGTCGGCGATGGCATTGGCGCGACGACGACCTGGCGGCTGCTGGGCTTTATCCAGCAGCCGGGCGCCGATCACGATGTGGCCCGGGAAGGCGTGGGCGGCGGCAAGCAGGCGTGGCACGTCGGCAGGTGAGTGCTGGCCGTCGCCATCCATGGTGACCGCCGAGTCGAAGCCCTGGCGAAGCACTTCGAGGAATCCCGTGCGCAAGGCCTCGCCCTTGCCGCGGCGCGTGTCGTGGCGCAACAGGGTGACGGGCATCGCGGCGACCACGTCGGGGGTGCCATCGTCCGAGCCGTCATCCACCACGATCACCGGCAAGCCAAGCGCAACCAGGTCGCCGACCACCCTGGCAATGGCCTTTTCCTCGTTGAAGCACGGAATGAGGACGCAGCAGCTCAAGTAAGTGCTTCTCCACGGACGTGCAGCGCCATGCCAGCGGAAGCGGCCAACACCACGTCGATATTCGTGCCATGCGCCAACGCTTCCAGCAACGGCAGGCCCGCCGCGGAAGGATTGGCCATGGCCCAGGCGTGCAGGCGGTCATCGCGTGCCCTGGTCACCGAAGCTATCGGCGCGGTGGCCAGGCCCAGGCGCGCGATGCTCCGTGGCGTGCGCGATGGCGAAAGCACCAAGGCAGCCGCGAAGGGCACGGTCACCTGCGTCATCGACAGCAGCGGGCCGTAGCCCTTGGTATCGAAGGCGGCCAGCAACACCGGCCGGTCGTCGGCAACGGCTTGAGCGACCGCCTCCAGCAACCCGGCACCGAAGCTGGCGTCGCCCGCGGAGATCGCGCTGCATGCCGCATGGCAAACCGTGGCGATGGTCCAGTAGCCGGCCGGCGCGTTGTGCACCGAGTTGTGGAACCGGGTAGGCGACAGCTCTGCCGGCGATTCGGCCAGCGTGGCGCACATGTAGTCGGTGATGGCCTGGTCGCCGTGCGCGGAGCTGAACACGCTGGCAAGCGTGCCCGGGTCCAGCCCGCTGGCGGCCACGGCCTGGCCCGCGGCCGCCGCGGCCAGCAGCACGCTGTCGGGTGCGCGCCGCCGTTCATTGGCCGGAAGCACCTCTGCACTCGGTTTGCCGGGTTCTGCATCATCCAGCGCGCCGTCGAGCCAGGGTTTGAAATCCGCCCATGTCGCCACGGTCGGCGCCCACAGGCCGGCACCCTGTACGAAAACCTCAAGCCCGCGCATCAGGCGCGGTCACCAGCAACGAATGCCAGGCACGCGTTGTTGCCGCCGAAGCCGAAGGAATTGGACAGCGCCACGCGCACCGGTTGCCGCTCGTTGTGCCATGCCATTTGCGGTCCGCAGGCGGGATCGGGCTGGCTGGCGTTGAGGTTCCCGGGGATGAAACCATCGCGAATGGCCAGCAATGCAAAGGCCGCCTCGACGATGCCGGCGGCGCCCAGCGTGTGGCCGGTAAAACCCTTGGTGGAACTGGCACGTGTTTCGGCGCGGAAACTGCGTGCTACCAGCGCCGCTTCCACTTCGTCGTTCTTCAGGCTCGCCGTGCCGTGCAGGTTGATGTAGTCCACCTCGCTGGCATCGAGCCCGGCACGGGCCAGCGCATCGCGCAGCGCAAGTTCCGCGCCCAGGCCTTCCGGGTGTGGCGTGGACATATGGTGGGCATCGCTGGATTCGCCGTAGCCGGCCAGCCGCGGAGCGTCGGGTGCAAGCTCGCGCCGTTCGAGCAGGGCGAAGCCGCCGGCCTCGCCGATCGAGATGCCGCCGCGGGTGATGTCGAACGGCCGGCAAGGTTCGCTCGATACCAGTTCGAGCGAGTTGAAGCCGAAGAGGACGCTTTCGCACAGGGTATCCACCCCGCCGACCACGGCGGCGTCCACCACACCCAGGCGAATCAAGCGCTCGGCCGCGGCGAACACCTTGGCGCTGGACGAGCAGGCAGTGGCGATGGTGAGCGCGGGGCCTTGCAGTCCCAGCACGGCCTGCACGAAACCGGTGAGGGAGTGGGGCTGGTGCACGTCGCGGCGCTGCAAGGCCTGCGGGAAGGCGCCGTCTTCGGTGAGCGTGCGGTAGGCATGCTCGGTAGCGCCGATGCTGGCGGTCGAGGTGCCCATCACCACGGCCACGCGCTCGCTGCCATGGCGCCGCGCGGCCTCGCGCGCGGCATCGGCAAAACCGTCCTGGTTCATCGCCAGCCAAGCCAGGCGGTTGTTCCGGCATTCCCACACCGCGGCATCCGCCGGCAGGGCCATGTTCTCCAGGCCGTCGACCCGGCCGATCCAGGTATCGAGGGGGGCATGGCTGAAATCGTTCCGGCGCAGGCCGCTGCGTGATGCGGCCAGGCCATCGGATTGGGCCTTCAGGCCCGGTCCAAGCGCAGTGGTGGCGGTAAAGGCGGTAATGGCCAGGGAAAGCATGGGGTCGGGCATCGCTCCAGCGTAACGTTGGGTGAAATTATTTCCTAGGTCAGGTACGCCGCGTGAACGCCGTTGAGGCATGCTTGGCGGCGCCCATGTCCCATCGATCTGTCTTGCTCAAACCCCTCCGTCGCGGTGTCTGGCGTTACCTGCGTGACGCGGACGTGCTCCACGGTGCCGTCGTCACGCTGGTAGCCCTGGTGGGCACGGGCGGCCTGCTGTACGTGGGCTACCTGTTTCACGTGGCCCAGGTGGCGCTGCGCAGCCCGCTGGAGCCCACCCGGCGGCTGGCGGTGCTGGTGTTTGGCCGCATGCTGGTGGGCGACCAACCCGAGCATGACTATCGCCAGCGCCTGGCGCGCAGCCTGCTGCTGGCGCAACAGGGGCTGGCCGAGCGCGTGATGTTGCTGGGCGGACGCAGCGGTGGTGGCGCGGTCACCGAAGCCGCCGCCGGCGAGCGCTGGTTGCGCGATGAAGGCTTCCCCGCCGCGGTGCCGATGCAGCTGGAACAAGCCTCGATCGATTCGCTGGAAAACCTCCGCCACGCCCGCAGTCTGCTGGCACGGGATGACCAAGACCTGCCGCCGGTGTGCCTGGTGACCAGCCGCTACCACCTGGCGCGCTGCCAGTTGCTGGCGCGCCGGCTCGGCTTCGACGTCGAAACGGTGGGCGCCGAGACCGCGCTGCCGCGCAACGTCCGCTACCTGAGGCGGATCGCACTGGAAGCGGGGTACCTGATGTGGATCGACATCGCCGTACGCTGGGCAAGGTTGATCGGCCATCGGCGCATGGCCGACCGCGTCAGCTGATGCACACACGGGGCTTGCTATCCTCTTCCGCTCCATCTTCAGCACCGGCACCGCCATGAGCCACCAGGCCGACCTCGTCGAGACCTTCCTGCGCGACCTGCAAGACCGCATCTGCTCAGCCGTTGAAAACCTCGACGGCCAGGCGCGATTCACCGAGGATGCCTGGGTTCGCGAGGCCGGCGGTGGCGGCCGCACGCGCGTGCTGCGCAACGGCGCGGTGTTCGAGCAGGCTGGCGTGAATTTCTCGCGCGTGCATGGCGACACGCTGCCACCTGCGGCCACGGCGCACCGGCCGGAACTGGCCGGCGGCAGCTTCATCGCCACCGGCGTATCGCTGGTGCTGCACCCGAACAACCCGCACGTGCCCACCACGCACGCCAACGTGCGTTACTTCGAAGCCCGCAAGGAAGGCGTGGATCCGGTGTGGTGGTTTGGCGGCGGTTTCGACCTCACCCCGTACTATCCGGTGGATGAAGACATCATCCACTGGCATCGCACCGCACGGGACCTGTGCGCGCCCTTCGGCGACGACATCTACGCGCGGTATAAGGCCTGGTGCGATGAATACTTCTACCTACGCCACCGGCAGGAGACGCGCGGCGTGGGCGGATTGTTCTTCGACGACCTGAACGAGGGCGGTTTCGAGCGTTGCTTCGACCTGACCAAAGCTGTGGGCAATGGCTTCCTGGATGCCTATGCACCCATCGTCGAACGCCGCCGCGACACGCCACATGGCGAGCGCGAGCGGGAATTCCAGCTATATCGCCGCGGCCGCTACGTGGAATTCAACCTGGTGTGGGACCGCGGCACGCTGTTCGGACTGCAGTCGGGCGGGCGCACGGAGTCGATCCTGATGAGCCTGCCACCCCGCGTGCGTTTCGAGTATGCCTACACGCCTGAGCCAGGCAGCGCCGAAGCGCGCCTGGCCGGATACCTCAAGCCACGCGACTGGGTATAAGCGCTTACGGGTTGTCGCCGGAGAACTTCTGCACCGTGGCGCCCCGCACCGGGCCGATGGTGGCGCGGTCGCTTACGTGCAGTTCCACTTCCCGTTCGAAGTCGAGCGCACCGCTGACGGTTGCACCCGGGCCGATCACGATCTTCGGCACCTTGTTGCTGCCGCTGAAGTTCAGGCCGCTCGGCTTCTGCACGTGGATGCCGCCTTCCACCTTCGACGAACCGGTGATGGTGATGTCGGCCGCCGTGGTCTCGATGCCGCCGCCGACGTGCGCGTTTTCCAGGTTGATGTCGCCGTTGACGTTGGAAAGCTTGCCCTTGACGTCCGCGCCGTTGGCGAGCCGGATGCCACCGTTGACGGCGTTGATCTCGCCGCTCACCGCGGCCTTGGCGCCCATGGTGATGGAGCCGTTGACGGTATCGAGTTGGGTGGCCTGCGCACCGTCGCCCATGGTGATGCCGCCATTGACGGTGTTGGCTCCCTTCACCTGGGCGTTGTCGGCGATGCGGACCGCGCCGTTCACCGTGCTTACGTCAGTAGCCGGCTGGCCGGCCGCGACCGATATCGAGCCATTGACCTTGTCCGTGTCGCTACCGCCGGCACAGGCCGTGCACGAAAGGGCTACGCCCATGGCCAGGACTATCAGGCTACGCTTCATGATGGTTTCCCTTTTTTGATCTGGTGTAGGCATAGGATGCCTCCGGAAGGCCCCGCGTTTAGTGTGACTCATGGCAGGGGAGCGGAATTTGACGCCGGGGCCCGGCCCGCTCCACCATCGACTTCTTTAGCCTCGAGGCACCGGAAGATCATGCACAAGCTTGTCCTCATCCGCCATGGCCAGTCGCAATGGAACCTGGAGAACCGCTTCAGTGGCTGGGCCGACGTCGACCTGAGCGAGCAGGGCGTCCAGGAGGCCATCGAGGCCGGCCGCCTGCTGATGGATGCAGGATTTTCCTTCGATACCGCCCACACCTCGGTGTTGAAGCGCGCCGTGCGCACCCTGTGGCACGTGCAGGAAACCATGGACCAGATGTGGTTGCCGGTGGTCACCGACTGGCGCCTCAACGAGCGCCACTACGGTGCGCTCACCGGCCTGAACAAGTCCGAGACGGCAAGTAAATACGGCGAGGAGCAAGTTCATATCTGGCGCCGCAGCTACGACATCCCGCCGCCGGCGCTGGAAAAGAGCACCGAGATCGACGACCCGCGCTATGCGAAGCTCGCCCCCGGCCAGGTGCCGCTGACCGAATGCCTGAAGGACACCGTGGCGCGCGTGCTGCCGTACTGGCACGAAGTGCTCAAGCCCGCCGTGGGCTCGGGCCAGCGCGTGGTGGTGGCGGCCCATGGCAATTCCATGCGGGCGCTGGTGAAGTACCTGGACAACATTCCCGACGATGAGATCGTGGGCGTGAACATCCCCAATGGCGTGCCGCTGGTGTACGAGTTCGACGCCGACATGAAGCCCATCAGGCACTACTACCTGGGCGACGCGGCCGCGATCGAGGCCAAGATGGCCGCCGTGGCGGCGCAGGGCAAGGCCAAATGACAGCCGTCACCCCAATGTCATGGCGCTCGACCATGGTTCGGGGCGCCTCGGCGCCCTAAGCTGGACCCACTTCAAGCACCGTCCCGAGGCTCTATCCATGGCTGCTCCCATGAACCCGCAGTTGATCGGCATGCTGATTTCCGTCCCGCTGATGGCCTGGGGCATCTACCGCCGCGTGCGCAGCAGCTTCGGTCGCCAGCCGATCCGTACCAAGCGCATGATCGTGCGCATCGTGATCCTGTCGCTGGTCGTGGTGGGCTTTGCCATTCCAGCGGTGGTGGGCCCCCTTGCCAGCGTACAACTCATCGAAGGCCTTCTCGGGGGGCTGCTGGTCGGAGGGCTCGTGGGCTATGCGGGATTGAGGCTTACACGATTCGAGACCACGCCTGAAGGTGATCGCTTCATCCCCAACCCATGGCTGGGCGCCGTGGTCACGGCGCTGTTCCTGGGCCGGGTGGCGTACCGCTTCGTGGTGGCTTCCACCGGCGCCACCGCCGTGGCGGCGCAGGGGCATCCACCCATCGGCAACAGCCCGCTCACGATGCTCGTGCTGGGCCTGACCTTCGGCTACTACATCTGTTACTACGCCGGCCTGCTGGTGCACCATCGCCGCTGGAAGGCGACCGCCCCGGCGGGCGCGGTGGCGCTGGACTAAAGCGCGTCGCCGTCGAGTTCGCCGGTGCGGATGCGCACCACCTGCTCCAGGGGGCTGACAAAGATCTTGCCGTCGCCGATCTTGCCGGTGCGAGCGGCATTGCCGATGGCTTCCACTACGCGCTCTACCATGTCCTCGGTGACGGCCACTTCCAGTTTGATCTTCGGAAGAAAATCAACCACATACTCGGCGCCGCGGTAGAGCTCGGTATGGCCTTTCTGGCGACCGAAGCCCTTGACCTCGGTCACCGTCACCCCCTGCACGCCCACTTCGGCCAGCGCCTCGCGGACGTCGTCCAGCTTGAAAGGCTTGATGATGGCGACGACCAGCTTCATGTCCTGCTCCGTGGGGTATGCGACGGGGGCCATTGTGCCATCCGGTTGGGGTACCCTCCATGACCCGACGTGATTTGTAGGAAAAACCCTACAAGACGAGTCGGCATTACCTGATGGCCGGACTGCCGACGGCTTCCTAGACTGAACTTACGAATTCGGGGTGAATCCTCATGGATGTGCAAAGTATCGATCAGTTGGCCCAGCGCCTCGCATCGCTGGTCCCGCCCGGTCTTGCTCAGGCACGCAACGACCTGGAGGTCAATTTCCGTGATGTCCTGGCACAGGGATTGCGCCGCCTCGACCTCGTTACCCGTGAAGAATTCGACGTCCAGCTGCAGCTGCTAGCGCGCACCCGCGCACGGATCGATGAGCTGGAGCAACGGATTGCGGACCTCGAAGCGTCCCAGGGCGCGCGCGGGCATTAGTCAGCTCCCGGGAGCCGCCCCCGGTTTGTCACTCACCCCGAGATCGAAGGGCCGGGGGCGGTTAGTTGGAAATCCGTAGGAAAAATCCTGCGCTAAGGAAGGCGCCATGTTCGAAACCACGCCCGTTGCCGGGCGCTCCACGCCATGACGCTCGCCGTGGCTTACAGCCGCGCACAGGATGGCATCCTGGCTCCCGAGGTCACCATCGAGGTTTTCCTCGGCGGCGGCCTGCCCGCGTTCTATATGGTCGGCATGGCCGAGACCGCCGTGCGCGAGGCGCGCGACCGCGTATGGGTGGCGCTGCGCAATACCGGTTTTGAAACCCCGAATGGCCGCGTCACCGTGAACCTTGCCCCAGCCGACCTTCCCAAGGAAGGCGGGCGCTTCGACCTTGCGCTTGCGGTGGGTCTGCTCACCGCGGCGCAGCACTTGCCGGCCGAGCGCGTGGCGGCCTGCGAATTCCTCGGTGAACTGGCGCTATCGGGCGAGTTGCGCCCTGTCACCGGCCTGCTGCCGGCACTGTTGCAGGCGCGCGAATCGGGTCGTATCGCCATCGTGCCCCGCGCCAATGCCGGGGAAGCTGCGATGGTCGGCGGCATGCGCATACTGGTGGCCGACTCCCTGGGCGATGTCTGCGCCTGGCTCACCGAAACCGGCGACCTGGATGCGCCGCCCCTGGTGGATGCCACCGGGGAGTCCAGATACCCGGATCTGTGCGATGTCCGTGGCCAGTACCAGGCGCGACGCGCGCTGGAGATCGCCGCGGCCGGTGGTCACCACGTTTTGCTGTCCGGGCCGCCGGGCACCGGCAAGACGATGCTCGCCGAGCGCCTGCCGGGCCTGCTGCCGGTCATGAGCGAAGACGAAGCCCTGGCCTCGTGCGCCGTGCGCTCGGTCGGCGGCCAGCTGCCGGCACCTGCGGCATGGCGTTACCGTCCTTTCCGTGCGCCGCATCATTCGGCATCCGCGGCGGCACTGGTGGGTGGCGGTTCGCGTCCGCGCCCGGGTGAGATATCACTGGCCCACGAAGGCGTGTTGTTCCTCGACGAATTGCCCGAGTTCCGCCGCAGCGTGCTCGAAGCCCTGCGCGAGCCGCTCGAGTCCGGCCAGGTGGTGATTTCGCGCGCCACCAGCCGCACCACCTTCCCCGCGCGCTTCCAGCTGGTGGCCGCGATGAACCCATGTCCCTGCGGCCACGCCGGCGACCCGCATGGCCGCTGCACCTGCACGCCCGACCAGGTCACCCGCTACCGCGGCAAGATCTCTGGCCCCTTGCTCGACCGCATCGACCTGCACGTTCCCGTGCCACGCGTGCCGCTCAACGAACTGCGCGGCGAGCCCGGGCCGCACGACGAAAGCACGGCCACGGTGCGCGTGCGGGTAAGGCACGCGCGGGAGGCGGCGGTTGCGCGCCAGGGATGCGCCAACGCCGCACTCGATGCGCGTGGCGTGGAGCGCCATTGCCCACTCGTGCCATCGGACCGCCAATGGCTGGAAGCGGCTGTCGAGCGACTGGGCGGTTCGGCACGCGCCTTCCATCGGATTCTGCGCGTCGGCCGCACCATCGCCGACCTCGCCGGGGATCCGGCATCGCCACCGGGCCGCATGCACCTGGCCGAGGCATTGCAGTATCGATCGTGAGCTTCGGCCTGGCGGCGGCCAGGTATCGATGGCCTTCATTCACGGCTTACCGCGTCCGGTGCACGGCCAGCCGCAAATCAGTGGCACCCGCGACGAAAGCACAGCCTTAATCGTGCAACAGCCCACTACCGATGGAGTTGCACCATGAGGTTTTTGCTTTCCGTCCTGTTCGTTGCCCTGTCCTTCACTACGGCCGTCCATGCCAGCGAGGCACCTGCCGATGCGCACGCCGCCGACCGTGCGCAAATACAGAAGGTTGTCGAGGCCTTCAAGGCGGCCATCATCGCCAAGGACGGCAAGGCCGTTCGCGGGATGTTCCTGCCAGGCGGTTCCTGGCTGATGGCCATGGACAAGGCCGGGCTGGCGAAGGTCCGTGCGAAGCATCCGGAAGCCAAACAGCTCGTGCCGGGAAGCTACGAAGAGTTCGCCGGCTTCGTCGGCAGCGCGCCCAAGCCGATCGAGGAGGTCTTCTCCAATGTGCGCATCCAGACCGACGGTATCGTCGGTACCGTCTACTTCGATTACCGCTTCGAAGTGGAAGGCAAGGCCACCAACCATGGCGCGGAGACCTGGCAGCTGGTGCACACCGACGATGGCTGGAAGATCAGCGCCATGCTGTACTCGGCGATCATGGATGACAACGGCTGAGGTTCGATATACGGTGCCCGGGGCGTCCGGCAGCGGAGTCGGCGCCCCACGGGTATCACCATGACACGCGCTTTGTTCCCTGGCCGGCCCATCGGCTTGCCGCTGCGGATTTCGCTGCTGGCAGCCTTGCCCGTCACGCTTTGCATGGGCGTGATGGCGCTACCCGAGCTGGGCCAGGCACACGCGGGCGCGTTCCGTGCCTTCTACGCCGTCTGTTATCTCTTCTGGGTGGTACCCATTGCCCTGCTACAACGCGCCATGTGGCGGCGTGGCGTGCCTGGGCTGGTGACCGTCGTGGTACTGCTGCTGGCCACCTACGTGCCCTCGGCGCTCAACAACGCCGTGGCGCAGGCCGTGGCGGTGCATTGGCACCTGGTGCCCGGCTACTCGTTCGTTCGCATCTTCGCCGGCCTTGATGGCTGCTGGCTTGCGCTCATCGTCTACTGCGCCATTCATGCGCTGCTGCACCAGTACGATGCGCTGCAGCGATCGCACCGCCGCGAGGCGGAGGCCATGGCCCTGGCCCGTGAAGCGGAGCTGCGCGCACTGCAGTACCAGCTGCATCCGCACTTCCTGTTCAATACCCTCAACAGCATTTCCTCGATGGTGGTGGATGGCCGGGCCAGCGGCGCCACCCGCATGATCGCGCGCCTGGGCGACCTGCTGCGCGCCACGCTGGAACGCAGCGACGTACGCGAGGTGACGCTCGCGGAGGAACTCTCGCTTACCGAACACTACCTGGATATCGAGAAGGCACGGCTTGGGTCCCGCCTGCAGGTCGACATGCGCGTCGGTGCCGGGGTGTTGCAGGCCTGGGTACCGCCCCTGCTGCTGCAACCGCTGGTGGAAAACGCGATCCGTCACGGCATCGCGCCACGCGCCAGCGGCGGAGCGATCAGGCTTGGCATCGGGAGCGACGGTGACAGGCTGGTGATCGAGTTGCATAACGATGGCGTGGCAGGCCTGATCGACGATCCCACGCATCGTTCCACCCGCATCGGCCTGAGCAACGTGCGGCAACGGCTGGAGGCGCTGTACCCGGGAAACCACGCCGTGGATGTCGCCGTGGCGGCGGACGGCGCCTGCACGGTACGCGTGGCCTTGCCGCTTCGCCTCGCCGCCTCGCCGCCGCCCTTGCAGGTAGGCAGCGCATGATGCGCGTGATGGTGGTGGATGACGAGGTGCTCGCCCGCGATGGCGTGCGTGCCCGCCTGGCCCGGCACAAGGACATCTGCCTGGTCGGCGAGGCGGGGGAGGGCGAGGCCGCGATAAGGATGATCGGGCAGTCGCGGCCGGACCTCGTATTCATGGACGTGCAGATGCCGGGCATGAGTGGCATCGAGGCCCTGCGCAGGATCGCGCAGCCTGAGCGTCCCCTGGCCGTCCTGCTTACCGCCTACGAGAATTTCGCCGTGGCCGGGTTCGAGCTTCAGGCGCTGGATTACCTGCTCAAGCCCATCGACGACGAACGTTTTCGCGAAGCGCTAGACCGCGCGCGTGCCGCCCTTCGTTCCCGCGCTCGCGACGGCGCGCCCGGGACGCCGCCGGCGTGGGCCGAGCGTTTCACCGTACGCGTGGGCCAACGCATTGCCGTGGTCGACGCCAACGACATCGACTGGATCGAAGCGAACGACGACTACGCGGGCCTGCATGTCGGCCCGCGGGTATACCTGCTGCGTGAGCCCCTGCATCAGCTTAGCCTTCGCCTGGATCCGCGGCAGTTCACGCGCATCCATCGCTCCACCATCGTGCGCCTGGATCGGATCGCCGAGCTCGAGGCACTCTCCAACCGCGACTGCCTGCTCCGCTTGCGCGATGGCACGCCCCTACGGGCCAGCCGCACCTACGTCGACCAACTGCGCGACGCACTGGCGTCGCGCTGAAAGCAGTTAACGGGGTCAGAGTGATTACTCTGACCCCTCGATCGCCTTGATCGGTGGCGCTTACGAATAGATGTTCGCGCGCGTTCCGGATGATCAGTCCCGCGACGGCACCGACACCTTGCCGGTGACACGCGAGTGACTGATGTCGCCACTGCCCTTCGAGTGCACGGTGAGATCGCCGTGCACGTCGTCGGCGTTGACGTCGCCCGAGCCGATGGAATCCACGTCGACATTGCCGCCGACGCCGCGCATGTCCAGGTCGCCGGAGCCGACGGAGTCCACGCTCACCGGTCCACGGATGTTGCGCAACTTCGCGTCGCCGGAGCCGACGTTGTCGATTTTCACGCTGCCAGCACCTTCGACGGTCAGGTCGCCCGACCCCACCGAGGCACTGAGCGCACCGGCCGTGTCATAGAGCTTGGCGTCGCCCGAACCGACGTTGGCCACCAGGCTCGCCACACCGTGCGTTTCACCATCGCCACTGCCGACCTGAAGGTCGACGGGCAGGTTGGCGGGCATGGCCACGTCCACCTTGAACGACTGATAGGTGTAGCCGATGTGCCAATGGCTGCGATCATCGCCCAGCTTCACCACCAGCGTATCGCCCTCGCGATGCTGGGTGATCACCAGCTCCGCCAGGGCGTCGTCGCTGGACGCACATGCCTTGCCGCGCGCCGCCAGCGAGGTGCCATTGCCACTGGCATTGATCTTCAGGTCATGGCTGCCGGTCTCCAGGCGCACGGTGCGCACGCCGCGCAGGTCCGCATCCAGCGAGCGATCGGCCGAGTGAGTGCATTGATCGGCATGCGCCGCGGCAAACGGGGCGAAGGCGAGGGCGAGCAGGGCGTACTTGCGCATGAGGTGGGTTCCATAAGGGATAGGCGTACCGCATAGGGATACTGCCAGAGGCCAAGCCGCTGCAATGGCCCGGAAGTCCCCATGCCCAGTGGCAGGGCATGCCCCGTGCCATGCCGTTTTCCGGCCATTGATGAAAAAGAATTTAGATCGATCCTATTGACGCAGGAAATCGCAGGCCTATAATCCTGTACCGAGCAGTTCGTTAATGAGCTGCCTGCCCCGCCTCGGTACCAGATACCCTCCCTCCCCCGCTCTGGTACCGAGGCCCGGCCTTTTTTTGGCGTGAGGGGTGGGGTGCGGCCGGGTGGCGTTTTCTTCGCTAAGTCCTCGGTCGGCATTCGCCTCCCTGCGGAAGCGCTCTGAAAACGCCACCCGACCGCACCCCTCCACACGCAGCTGTGGGTTGTGGGGAAGAGCAGGGTGAGGGCCCTTGCAGTCATCGCGATGGCGAACGCCGCATCCCGTCTTTCCGGCCAACCGCCCGAAAGCCAAAAGAATCGCCCAAACTCATTCCCCCTGCGTGCTTTTTGCTTCTGCGCATGAGTGGTGGGTGGGGGCGGGTGTCACCCTGAGAGCGATTCCGCAGGGAGGCGAAGCCGACTGAGGACTTAGCGACCAGGGTGACACCCGCTCCCTCCCGTCCCCCTCAACGCAAAAGCCGCCTCGCGGCGGCTTTGCTTTTGCTTCAACGTCCGAGCGAAGCCCAGCGCTTACTTGACCTGGGAGACCATCCACTTGACGGTGTTGGTGACTTGTTCGTCGTTGAGCGAGGGGTTGCCGCCCTTGGCGGGCATCATGTTGCCGTCGGGGCCTTTGTAGCCTTCGATGGCGTGCTTGATGAGGGTGGGGATGCCTTCGGCTACGCGGGCTGCCCAGGCGGCCTTGTCGCCCAGTTTCGGCGCGCCAGCGACACCGGCGGTGTGGCAGCTGTGGCAGAGGTTGTCGTAGATCGTCTTGCCGTCGGTACTGCCGCCGTAGGCGACTTGCGAGGCGGCGGCCTTGGCGGCGGCTTCCTGCGCGGCCTGCATGGCGGCGCGGCCGGTGTCGCCGGCATAGACGCCGCCGACGGCGGCGATGCGGTCGTTCTTTGCCTGGATCTGGGTAGGGTCCGATTCCTTGGGGATGCCGGAATAGATCCAGTAGGCAAGGAACATCAAGAGGACGGTGAGGACCGAGAGCCCAGTGGTGAGCAGGGAGAATTGCTGCAGGAAGCTCTTGTCGGATTTGCTCGGTGTACCGCTCACGCATGACTCCTGAAGGGGATGCTGGCCCAGGCATGGCCCCCCCTGGAAAGGGGGCACAATCAGCCGCGGAGTATAGCCGAAAGAGCGACGCGGGTGATCAGGCCCGGCGGGATATTTTGGCCGTCCGTCGCTGTCCAACCCTGCCACAGGTCACGCAGCACCCCTGTCAACCGGCATTGTTCAACCTCATTGCAGTGAACCTATGCTATTGACCCATGGGTAAGGCCGCGCGCACCGCGTCGGCACCGGGGACAACCCCCGCAGTTTCTATACGGAGAGCGTTTCATGTCGCGTTTTTGGAAGATCGCGCTGGCGGTGATCGTCGTGCTTGCCATAGCGGCGGTGATTGTCGTGCCGCGCCTGGGCCACAAGGGTGGCGCGGCTGCCGGCCAGCAGGCCGGGGCTGGGCAGGG
>Ga0307510_10000577_pt1 | contig 36999 bp, 26 predicted proteins | sample 12_EM_MG_FD_207224 | JGI IMG/M metagenome (GOLD analysis project Ga0307510, IMG submission 207224) | Populus trichocarpa ectomycorrhiza microbial communities from riparian zone in the Pacific Northwest, United States - 12_EM | ecosystem: Host-associated > Plants > Roots > Unclassified | place...
TATTGCGTGGTGAGGTAGGGCGTCCAGGCATTGAGCCAGTGTGCATGGCTGGCGAAACGGCGATTGATCTCGTAGCTCGCACCCCAACCACTGTCTCCACTGGTCACACCCGGATCGTAGGCAAGACCGAAACGCGGTCCACCGAACGTCGCCTGTTCGCCTGAAGGCAGGCGCTGCGCGCTGTACTGGATGGCGGCGGCAAGCACCGATCCGAAGCCTCGCGGCCATGGCACGGCGAGGCTTCCTTCCAGGTTCAGACGGGTGAAATCCACGTCGGCTGGACGGCCGAAATCGACCCCTGGCACGTTGCTGCGGATACTGGCCGTGGCACCGGCAGCATCGAAGCCGTGGGCCACGGCAAATGTCACGACCCGGCTGACGCCACCGCGCGTGTCGCGCCAATCCAGTTGCGCGGTGCCGACACGAACCTTGCTCTCCAGCGCCAGGCGCGTGCCGTTGAGTGTGTCGGCGTATTGGTCGGACTGGTCCGTGCCGTATGCGCCAAGACTCCATACCAGCGCATGATCGTTGCCCAGTAGCACGGGGTTGCGCAGCGTCACGCCGAGATGATCCTGGTGCAGGCGGTGCTCAAGGCCGTTGGGCAGGCTTTCGTCGGTGTCGGGCGTTCCCCGGTACCTGGAGCCGTCCAGGCGCAAACCCAGGCCGTTGCTGCCCAGCGGCAGGCCAAGTGCGCCACCGTAGTAGTGCTGCACGCCGTGGCCATCGGGATACAAGGTCGACAACGCCAGTTGCTCGCCCAACGGTGTGAGCCCGTTGAACGTGGCCGACACCAGGCCCTGGATTCCCGGGTGGTTGGCATCCACGCTGGCCGTCACGTCCACCCGCTTGCGCGTCACCTTCAATGTCATGCGCGTCGCGCCATCGGTGGTGGCGGGCGCAGGCACGTCCACTGACACGGCGATGCCGGGCAGCTGCCCCATCAGCTGGGTATAGCGTTCGAAGGTGGCGCGGCGCAGTGGACGGTCCTTCGTGATGTGGCGCGCGTACGCACGAAGCCGGCCTTGAAGATTGTCGGCATCGCCATCGATGGCGACGTCGGCTACGTAGCCCTCGACCGCCGTCACCTTCACCACGCCACCGCTGAAATCCTGCGCGGGCACGTAGCAGAACGACAGCGCATACCCATGCTCGCGATACAGGGCGGTACAACGTTCGGCAGCGGCGAGGATGTCCGCCACGCTTGAGTCCTTTCCGACCAAGGGCTCGAACATTTCAGCGGCCCGGGCGAACGGCACGGCCTTGACGCCGGACAGTTCGAATCGCGTCGGCGAAAATCGATGTGCAAGCAGGGCCTGCAGTGCCGGATTGGCCGGGGCGACCAGGGTCGTGCGCACGGTGGGTGCCGCGGGTGCCTGGGGAGCCACGGGAAGACTCTGTACCGGGTTGGTGGCGGGAAGTCGCGCCTGCGCGTGTCCGGCCGTTGCCAGCATGGCCATCACCGTGGCCAGCATGGTTCGCTGCATGCCCGTCCCCCTTGGCAGGCTATCGAGAGGGGGTGCCGGCGGCCGTTCCGCCGGCACCGGTTCGATCAGTTGGTTTTACGGCCAAGCAGCCCTGTTCCCAGAAGGCCGCCCCGCCCGTTGCTGGTGCTGCTGCCGCCACCGGTCGCATCGGCCACGCCATTGACGACGTTGCTCAAGCCCTGCGTAAGCGGTTGCAGCGGTCCGGCGTTGGCGACGGCCAGGCCATTGCCAACGGCCGACACGCCCGCGGCCACTCCTCCAACCGTCACGCCCACGGGGTTGGCAATCATGCCGCTGTGTCCAAGCCCCGCCGTCACGCCGTTGCCGACGGTGCCCACGGCGCCTCCCAGCGTGGCGACGGTGCCACCGAGCGACGTGGTAAGCGGGCTGAGCGCACCGGTGTTTTGCGACGCAAGGCCGTTGCCAAGCTGGCTGACCAGCCCGCCCGTGCCGGTCGTTGCATGTCCGGCCACGGTCGATACGCCAGCGACGAGGTTGCCGTTGCCATCCATGCCGCTCGCCTGGCCAAGGCCTGCGGCAGCACTGACGATGTCGCTTATCGGCTGGGTCAACGCATTGCCGGACGGGGAAGCGAGTGTCGTGCCCAGTTTCGTGCCAAGGGCATCGACACCCTGCCCGACCGTCGACACCGTGGTGCCCACGGCTGACGTGATCGGCTGAACCGGCGAACCCTGGAAGGCGCCTACGGAGGTCACTGTCTGGCCAAGGTCATCGACCCCCTGTCCAGTAGCGTTGACCACGTTGCCGATGCTGGTCGCCGTCACACCAACGGGATTGGCGATCGCGCCTGTTTGGCCGAGCCCATCAGTCACCCCGGTGCCAAGCGACGCAACGGCGTTGCCGGCATCGGTAAGCACCGCGGACAGTCCCATCGTGGCCGTCGAGGGGCCGCCAAGCAGGGCCTGGTTGGGAAGTTGTGCCGCCACGGTGCCCAGCGCGTTACCGGCCGTCGTCACCGTGGTGCCGGCCGACGTCGCCACGGCGCCCAGAAGCGAGCTGGTGGCAACGACGCCGCCTCCGCCACCTGAGCCGCTCCCGCCACCCGTGCCGGTACCACCACCTGAGCCGCTGCCACTGCCCGAGCCACTGCCACTGCCGCTTCCACCCGATCCGGAGCCATCGCCCGAACCGGAACCCGAACCATCACCGCCGCCAGGTGTACCGGAGCCGGCTCCGCCGGGACTCACCGTGCTGCCGCCGGATGAGTGATGAACGCCTCCCGAGCCGCTGCAGGCACTCAAGCCCAGCGCCGAGATGGCGATGCAGGAAACCAGCAGTGCCGGCTTCAGCCCTTTGATGCGTGAGGTTGTCTCCATGCTTTTCTCCCCGCCTGATGGTCGATGGAACTTCGCGGCAGGTCGCGGCACGCGCACGTGCGCCCCTGCAACTGCATTGCTTCCCAGCAACCGTGCAGGCTTCATGAAAAGATTTTGGAGAGGCCGCCATGGGCCTTTCGATGAAACAAGGGGTTAGAGAAAGTGGCGATTTCCGGCAACGCCGCATGGTCGATTAATGTGATGCAAATCACATTTTTCAAGTGTGTTTATTCGGCAACGCGACCTTCCGCATCGTCGCCATCGATGCGCTCGGCGTGGGCGTCAGGCTGCACCCGATCGCCCCGGGCGACGGCAAAGCCGTGCGTGAGTTCGGCACCCAGCAACACGATGATCGACGCGTAATACACCCACGTCAGCAACACCACGATGGCCCCGGCGGGCCCATACGCGCCGCCGATGCGCGCCTGTTCGATGTAGATGCCGATGACGTACTTGCCGGCCAGGAACAACGCCGTGGTAAGGATGCTGCCGCGCACGGCATCGCGCCAGGGAATATCGGCGTCGGGCAGCACGCGGTACATCGCGCCAAAGGCCACCACGAACACCGCGGCCGAGATGCCGTATTCCACTCCGGTCCACACCTGCATGCCCGCCGGCATCAGCGCGTGGATCAAGCCGCTGACCACGAGGGAGATGATCAGCAAGAAGGCGATGCCGACCATCAACCCGAAGGCCCGCGCGCGGGTGCGCAGCCACCCCACCACCGCCGCGCCGGGCTTCACCTTCAGTTTCCACACCCGGTTGAGCGTGGACTGCAGTTGGGCAAATACCGCGGACGCGGAAAAAAGCGTGATGCCAAGGCCGACCAGGCCCACCACGTTACCCAGGTGCGGGCGCTTTTGGGCATTGTCGATCACCAGCTTCACTGCGCCGGCAGCCTGCGTGCCCACCACCGCAGTCAGGGCGTCGACCAGTTGCTGCTGCCACTGCGCCTGCAGCGCCGCCACGATCCACAGCAGCAGCACTAGCAGTGGCGCGAAGGACAGTGCCGAATAAAACGAAAGCGCTGCGGCGCGCGTCATCAACTCGTCGTCGTCGAAACCGGCGACGGCGGTCTTGATCGTGCGTACAGTGAGCTTCCAGGGCTTCATGGCCCAAGCATAGCCACCGGACCTGATCAAACCGTGTAGGCGGCCCTTTGCAGCTGGTCGAGCGGCAGCGGCTTGGCGAACAGGAAGCCCTGCATGGCCTGGCAACCATGGTCGAGCAGCCAGCGGCGCTGGGCCGCGGTCTCCACGCCTTCGGCGATCACCTGCAGGTCAAGGCTGTTGGCCAGGAACAGGATGGATTCGCAAAGCGCGCCATCGGTACGGTCATGAGGCAGCTTGCTGACGAACGAACGGTCGATCTTCAACCTGTCGATCGGCATGCGGCTTAAGTAGTTGAGGCTTGAGAACCCCGTGCCGAAATCGTCCAGGGCGATGCTCACGCCCAACGACTTGATCTTGCGCAAGGTTTCGATGGCGCGTTCGGGTTCGCTCAGGAAAGCGCTCTCGGTCAATTCAAGCTCAAGGTAGCGCGGCTCCATGCCGGTTTCGTCCAGCACATCACGCACCACGCCGATGAGGTCGTCATGGGCCAGCTGGAATGCCGACACGTTCACCGCCATGCAAACCGGGTGGCCCATGATCGAGGAAATCGCCGCCTGGTCGCGGCACGCCTGGCGCAGCACCCAGCGGCCGACACTAACGATGGAGCCGGTTTCCTCCAGCAGGGGAATAAGCACGTTGGGACGGCTCAGCTCACCTGGCCCCGACGGCCAGCGCAACAGGGCCTCGACACCGAACACTTCCGATTGCACGCCGCGGTGCTGGCTCTGGTAGTGCAATTCCAGCTCGTCGTCGAGGGCTTCCTCGGTAAGCCGCGACACCACCGCCAACCGCGCCAGCGCCGTATCGTGCAACGCGGCCGAATAGCGGCGCCATGTATGACGCCCCATGCGCTTGGCGTGGTACATCGCCGTGTCGGCGTTGCGGATCAAGGTGTTGGCGTCGTCGCCATCGACACCCAGGTAAGCCACGCCAATGCTGCACGACAGGTGCTGTTGCATGCCGGCGACCATCAACGGCCGTTCGATCGCGGCCTTGAGCGCGGGGATCACCGGGGGAATGATGCCATCGGTTTCATTGCACGGAACCACCGCGACGAACTCGTCGCCGCCGAAACGCGCCACATACCCGCTTGGACCCACCGCCTGCCGCAGGTTGGCGCTTACCTGGCGCAGAACTTCATCACCCACCAGATGGCCCAGTGCATCGTTGATGTACTTGAAATGATCTAGGTCGATGAACAGCAACATCAGTGGCCGCGAATCTTCCCAGGCCTGGGTGATCATGGCCGAAACGGCATCATGCAGCGCGCGGCGGTTGGGCAGTCCGGTGAGTTCGTCGTGCATCGCCTGGTGATTGAGCTTCTGCTCGTAGTGGCGCTGGTCGGTGACGTCGCGGATGATCACCTGGATCCCGCTGCCGATCGCGTCGCGATACAACGACACGGACAATTCCGCTTCGAAGGGTGACCGACCAGGCGGCGATACCCTGGCATCGATGCGCGTCGCGGCGAGGTCCGGCGCATCGAGCACATGGCGCAGGTCACCGTCGATGTACTGGAAGACCGACGTGCCGACCAGTTGCCCGGCCTCATCGAGCAGTTCCTCGGCCAGGAGGTTGGCGTAGGCGATATTGCCGTTGCGCAACAGCAGCAAGGGCAGCGGCATATGCGCTAGCAGCCCGTGATACGACTCCTCACTCTCGGCCAGTGCCGCCCGCGTGGCCACGATGGCGGTCTGGTCCATCATGCCGCCGATGGTGCGCACGGCCTTGCCGCTGTCGTCGCGCAAGGCGTAGGCGCGGCCGAACACGTCGGCGTAGCTGCCGTCCTTGCGCCGCAAGCGATAGGCACCGGCCCAGGTCACGCCGGACCCGGCGAAGAAAGCATTCAGGCCGCCGACGATGCGCTCGCGGTCATCCGGATGGACGCGCGAACACCAGGCCTCGAAGCCGTTGTCATCTTTTCGCGCATAACCAAAGCCGGTATAGAACGCCTCGCTCCACCATGCATCGCCCGTCACCAGGTCCATGTCGAACACGGCATCGTTGGTGGCCCGGGCAAGCATCTGGAAACGTGCATTGCTCGATGCCAGTTCCCTCTCGGCGGCCACTTTCCCGGTGAAATCCATGCCCACCACCAGTTGCGCCGCACGACCGGCGAACTCGATTTCCGAACCGGAGCAGCGCATGTGCAGAAGGCGGCCCTCGCGATCACGGTGCAGCGAGATGGGGTTGGCGCGATCGCCGGCATCGGGCTTGTCCACCGCGCGTTCGGACGGCGACAGTTCGGATATCGGCCGAAGATCCTCGGTGCGCAGGCGAAGAAAAGCCTCGCGCTCATAGCCGTATGTCGCCACCGCGGCATCGTTCACGGCAAGGATCGCATGCGACTGCATGTCGAACACCCACGCAGGCAAGGGACTGTGGTCGAACAGGAAGCGGTACTGCGATTCGCTCTCGCGCAGGCGCGCCTGGGTATGGCGCAAGGTGGTCACCTCGCGGATGGTTCCCTCGATCCGGCCCTGCCCGGCCCCATCGCCCTGGCGCCGCGCACGCAAGTGCATGAACGCGGTGTCGCCGCTGGCACGGATCACCCGATACTCGCATTCGAAGGGGCCATCCTGGTGCATGCATTGCCAAAACCAGGATGACACATCCTGCCGATCATGCGGATGCACGCGCGCCAGGTAGCCTGCGATGGTGTTTACCTGCTCTCCTTCAGCCAAGCCCAGGATCGGTGCTGCCTCACCCGACCAGGCCAACCGGCCGCTGGCAAGATCCAGCTCCCACAGGCCCACATCGCCGATGCGCTGCACATTATCCAGTTGTTCGGCCTGGCGCAGCAGGAACGCCACCAGCTCCGTCTGCCTGCCCTGGGCACGCAGCACCTGGCGCGATCCGGCGGCAATGAGGCCCAGCAAAAGCACCATGCCCGCCAGGGCAGGCCACGCCTGGCTGCTCCACATGCCCAGCGCATCGGCGCGGGACATGCTGGCGAATACGGCATAACCGAAATGAGGTGAAAAACTGTAACCGTAAAAGCGTCCATCGCCATCGTCGCGGGTCGCGCGTTGACCCGCATGAGCACGTCGCAACCAGTCGCGCCCGAGGGCTATGCCCTGTACCCCACCTACGCCAGTGCGGGTGACCAGTACGCCGTCACGGTCAAATACTTCAAAGGCACCCGTGCTGCCGAAGGGCGAATTGAGCAGATTGCCACGAATCGTCGACGGAGCGATCTGCGCGCCGACCCAGGCATGCTGGCCTTCCGTTTGCACTGGCAGGGCGGCAACCACACGCAGTGATGCACCGTCGGGACTCTCCGGCGACGAGGCAAGCCGCAAGGCGATACCACCCAGGTCCGCGACGGGACGCGAAGTGACGCGCGACCAGTCGTCGCCCGTGCGTTGATCGGACCCGGCCGACACGTGGCCATTCGCGTCGAGCACGACAAGACGATCGAGTTCAGGATGCCGGGCCTTGACCTGCGCCACCGCCGTAGCGAGATCTTGCTGGGGGTTGCGGGCGGCCTCGATCAATGCCTGCAAAGGGCCTTCGGTGCTTGCGACCTGCAGATCAGTCAGGTGCACGACGCTGGCGGCCGCCGAGTTCACCCGGCGCGTGGCATTGGCCACGGCATTGCGCCAGGCGATGAATTGCACCACGGCCACCAGCACGATGATGCCAGCCGCACAGGCAAGCGCTGCCAGCAGCATCAGGCGCCGGAAACGCAACTGCTGCTCCGGGGCGCTTTGGGTCCTGGCCACGCGCAGGCTATCCATCGGGACGACACCTCGCTCCGGCTTGCCTACCCCTTGCCGCAACCGGCTCGCGCGCGGTCTTGGCCCCCTGTAGCCAGCGGCCCCGGTTGCTGGCCCACCCCTTGCGGGCGACCATATCGGGGCCACCCTTGTGTGGCAATGGCAAGACATGCCCGGCCGAAGGATTGGCCGAATCTGCGCATAGGTCGCTCCGCTACAATAGTGGCATGCAACCGCCCCGCAAACCCGGACACGCCCGCGCCGTCCAGTACATCGCCCTGGCACGCTCCACCCTGGTCACCCTGCTGGGGTTGATGCTGGTATTTCGTGCGGTCGCCTCGGCGGACCCCTCCTGGCGTGTAGCCGGGAGCGCCCTGGCCTTCGCTGTGGTTCTGCTGGGCACCCTGATGGGCGCCCGGGCCATGCGGCGCCTGCAGCACCTTCGTGCCGGGACCCCTCCGGGAAATACACCCGGCGCTTAATCGGCGCGGTAACTCCTTAAGTACAAGGGGTTTCTGCCGATAAAACAGATAAGTTGTCAATATCATCATGGCAGTTTGTGATCAAAATCACAGACTTTTGTATCTTTTCCTGGCCTCACGGGCACAATAGTCGCGACGGGTCACATCGGTGGCGCCACGGGGGACGGGGCGCCTTGGGACATTTGCATCGTCGCGGGCATCCGTGGCGGGCACTGGCGGGGAACATGGAGCGGATGAGCAGGCGGATCGAACCGGGCTGGCAGTGGCGTCGCATCTGGCTTGCGATGCTGCTGCTGTGCGCCGGAATCGAAACCCTGCACGCCCAGGACCTCAGCGGTGCATGGCGGGAAGTACGTCCCGGCGATACACCCGCGCAAGTGATTTCCGAATTCCGCGAAGGTCACCTGCTGCCGTTCTCGCCTTCGCGACTGCAGACGTTTCCCACCCAGCGCGACGGTGCCTGGGTCGTGCTGCAGATGCAACCGCCCTATATCGCCGACGAGCGGGTATTGCACGTAGACACGCCGCCGGCCGGCGCGGTCAGCTTCTACCCCGGCGAACGCGCACCGGTGCGCATGGCCCTGGACGACTTCTCCAATGTGGTCCACGGCCACGGGCGCCTGGCATTCGTCCTTACCGCCGAGCAACGGGCGGCCGATCCGATCCTGCTGAAGTTCGAGCCAGCGCGAAGCATGTCGGCCCCGGTAACCTTCCGCATGCAGTCCTGGCCCGACTACCTCGATACCGACGCCGGCTGGCTGGTGTTCGCCACCAGCTGTTTCGCGGTGATGCTGGCGATGGCGGCGATGGCGCTGTGTTTCGCCTTGATGCTGCGCGACATGCTGTTCGCCTGGTATGCCGGCTACCTGGTCTGCTACGTGCTGATCCAGGCCACCCAGACCGGTTTCATCTACCACCCGCTGGAACTGCAATTCCTCGCAGGTTTAGGCGCCGTGATCGCGGGAGCCACGGTGGCCATCTCGGTGAGTTTCGCGGCGATCTTCCTGCTGCGTTTTGCCGAAATCCGGCAATACGTGCCGCTGCTGCGCGTGCCGATCCTCGCGCTGGCCTTTGGCATGCCCCTGGTGGCCCTGGCCCGGTTGACCGGCATCGAGGTGCTGATGAGTACCAGCCAGGTACTGACCGGGCCGTTGCTGATCTTGGGCTCCGCCCTGCTGCTGCTGGCCTCGGTGATCGCCGCGGTACGGGGATCGCGCTATGCCTGGTTCTTCCTTGTCGGGTGGACGCCGTTGCTGGCGCTGACCTCGCTGCGCGCCATCCAGGTCAGCGGGTTGCTGGCCGACGCCTTCTGGTTGTCAGACGCGCCGCTGGTGGCCGGCGCTTTCGAAGCGGTGGTGCTGTCCATCGGCCTTGCTGACCGGGCGTTGATCCTTCGCCGCGATCGCGACCGCGCCCAGGTGCTGGCTGACAACGACGCGCTGACCGGCGTGCTCAACCGCCGCGCGTGGAACGAAGGCGCCGACGCGCTGCTGGCCTCCAGCCCGCCGCGCCCATTGAGCGTGCTGTTCCTGGATCTGGACCACTTCAAGGAATTGAACGATTGCCAGGGCCATGCCGCCGGTGACCGTGCCCTGATCGCCGTTGCCGACGCCCTGCGGGCGGAACTGCGCCCAGGCGACCTGCTCGGACGCTACGGTGGCGAGGAATTCGTCGCCCTGCTGGACGGCGTCGACGCCGACAACGCGGTACACGTGGCGGTGCGGTTGTGCCGGCGCGTGCATCGGCTGGAATTGAACGTGGGTACCAGCGGCAACCTGCTGACGGTAAGCATCGGCGTGGCCATGCGCAGCCCCAGCGACAGCGTCGACGACCTGATCGAGCGCGCCGACGCTGCGATGTATGCGGCCAAGCTTGCTGGGCGCAACCGCGTGATGCTTGAAACACAGCTCCGCCCCGGCGCCAACCGACGCCGGCCCGCCACGCAGCGGGCCGCGCAATCGGAATGAGCTAGGCAAGCGTCCCGGCCGCGGCCACGATGTCCGCCTCGCCCGGCAGTACCAGCAAAGCGGCGCCAGCCAGCGGGGTGAAGGTATCGGCACCGACCACGCGGCGAAGCGGCGTGGCACCGAAACCGGCCTCGACGATGGCGGTGATCACGCCCTCACCTACGCCAGCGCTACGCCGGCCTTCGTCGACGACGATGATGCGCCTGGCGCTCGCCGCCTGCGCGGCGATGAAGTCGTTGTTGAGGGGAGCGAGCCAACGCAGGTCGACCACGCGGGTCTTCCAGCCATGCGCGGCCTCGATGCCCCGGGCGGCACGAAGGCTCATCGGCACGCCATTGCCGAAGGTGAAGATCACCAGGTCGTCGTGGGCTGCGTCATAGACGCGGCCCTCGCCCAGTTCAAGGGCGTGGCCCTCCGGCGGATAGGCGAACTGCCAGCCACCGTCGCCCGGCTGGTAAAGATCCTTGGTCATGTACAGGGCGATCGGCTCAAGGTATGCGCAAACGCGGCCATCCACGCGGGCAAGCGCCGCAAGCGTGCGCAGCATGGCCGCGGCGTCGTCGCCACGGCTGGGACAACCCACCACCAACCCCGGGATGTCGCGCAGCGCGGCGATGGAGTTGTCGTTGTGGAAATGGCCGCCAAAGCCCTTCTGGTAGCCGAGCGAGGCCACGCGCATGAGGATCGGGTTGCGGAACTGGTCGTTGGAGAAGAACTGCAGCGAGGCAGCCTCCCCGCGGATCTGGTCGCAGGCATTATGGAAATACGCCAGGTACTGGATCTCGGGAATCGGCAGCATGCCCATGTTGGCGTAACCCTGGGCCAGGCCCAGGATCATGGTTTCATCAAGCAGGGTGTTGAAAACCCGTGCGTTGCGAAACGCCTTGTGCAACCCCTTGGTCACTGTGTACACGCCGCCCTTCTGCGCCACGTCCTCGCCGAACAGCAGGCTTTCGGGGTATTTGGCCATCAGCTCATGCAGGGCCTGGTTGATCTGGATCGCCATGTGCCTGGGCGGCTGTGCCTCGGGCAACTTCGCCGTGCCGCCGAACGCGGCCTCGCGGCGTGCCGGATCCGCCGCGCGTGTCGCCTCGGCGCGTACCGCGTCGGGCGTATAAGGCGCCAGCGGCGCCATCACCTGGGCGAGGCTGCCGATCTTCGGCCGCCGATCGGCTTCCTCGGCGGCGGCGAAGCAACGCTTGCGGATCGCTTCATAGAAATCGAGCAGGCCCGCACGGTCGAACAACCCCGACTCAAGCGCGATGGCTGCCGAACGAAGCAGCGGATCGGTGGCCTCCAGCGCATAAAGTTCCTCCACCGACCGCCACTCGATCTCGAAGTCGGTACCGGCATGGCCCATCACGCGGGTGGTCGACAAGTGCAGGAAGGTCGGGCGGCGCGTGCGACGGCAGTGTTCCACCGCGCGCTCGACCTGGCCATAACCCGCCGCCAGGTCCAGGCCGTCGGCCTGGAAATAGTCAAGGTTCGCGCGATGCCGGAAGTTGCTTTCCACCCAACCGCCCGGCGTCTTCACCGAGATGCCGATGCCATTGTCCTCGCAGACGAAAAGGATCGGCGCGGGAAGCTTCTGGTAGGCCGTCCAGGCCGCGGTGTTGAATGCGGTCTGCGCCGTGGCGTGGTTGCTTGATGCGTCGCCGAACGAGCAGATGGCGATCGAGTCGTCAGGGATCGGCAGGGCATGGCCGATGCGCCGCGCCTGTTCGATGGCCACCGCCGTACCGAAGGCCTTGGGCAGGTGCGAGGCGATGGTGGACGTCTGCGGCAACACCCACAGGGGCTTGCTGCCCCATACCTTGTGCCGCCCGCCGGAAGCCGGATCTTCGCTGCTGGCGGCAAAGGACAATGCCGAATCCATCACCGGATCCATGCCCGGGAGCTTGCGGAAACGTTCGGCCATGAAACCGCCGCTGCGGTAATGCAGGAAGGCAGGGTCGGTATGGCGCGTGAGCCGCGCCACCATCGCATTGCCTTCGTGGCCGGATGATCCAATGGTGTAGAACACCTTGTCCTTCACGCGCAGCACCCGGGCCATGAGGTCGAGATGGCGTGAGATGAGCTGCGATTCCAAAAGCTCCAGGAAACCGCGGGCGGTCAGCCGGCTGCCGGGCAGTACCGGGTCGTCGTCATGCGGCACCTGGCGAACATCGCCGTCCCATTGCTGCACGTACTCAGCGAAGTTCGCGTCGACGATCTCGGCGCGGTTGAAACCCTTGTGGCGGGCGGGAATGACAAACTCGGTGGCCATCTTATGCTTCTTGTTCAGGCGTTCTGGTGCATGGAAGTGTGGCCAGGCTGTGCCGCGACGCGGTCGAGCCAGGCGGTCACGGCGGGGTAACCGGAAAGATCCAATCCGCCCTCCCCCGCGCAGTGGGTGTAGGCATACAGCGCGATGTCGGCCACGCCATAACGTTCGCCGACAAAGAAACTGCGGCCAGCCAGGTGTGATTCCATCACCGCCAGCGCCTTGTTGCCACCGGCGACCAATCGCGGCAGGTCCGCACGGCGGGCGTGGTCGGCCGGAAGGAAGCGTCCGATGAAACGCGCTACGGCGACATAGGGCTCATGGCTGTATTGCTCGAAGAACAACCACTGCAGCGTTTGCGCACGCTCCCAGGCGTCGCTGGGCCACATCCAGGTGCCCTCGGCCAGGAAACAGGCGATCGCGTTGGATTCGGCCAGCCGCCTGCCATCGTCCAGTTCCAGCAACGGGACCTTGCCATTGGGGTTGCGCGCCAGGAAAGCTTCCGTTTGTGTCTCGCCATTGGCGCTGTCGACGTCGACCCACGTATACGGGCGATCGAGCTGGTCGAGCAACAATTGCAGCTTGTAGCAGTTTCCGGACGTGCGGTTACCGTACACGGTAAGCATCAGTGGGTTTCCTGGCGAATGCTGAGCAGAGCGGCGCGGGCGAGGTCTTTCTCGCGGCCGAACGAACGCAGGATGCGCACCTGTTCGGCGCGCGTGGGAATCATCACGGCGTGGCCGAGCACATCCACCGGCGTCACGTGCCGTGCACGGACCGGTTGCCAGCCCACGCCGTCGACATGCAGGTCGAGCCCGCCCATCACTTCCACTCGCCAGGGTTCGAAGGCAAAACGTCCGTACCGCGAACGGAACAGCTCGCTCACATCGGACGACACCACCGGCAGCCGCTGGGAAGCCCAGCATGCCAGCAAGGTATCGGCATCGCGCACGCTGGTCATGACGTCGATGTCGGCAACCTCGACATCGGCGCCCACCAGCCACGCGGCGGCGCTGCCGATGATGGTCCACTTGTCGCGGCATCGGAGGTTCAGCTCGCCGGCGAGGGCGGCCAGCTGACCACGCAATGCCGTGTTACGGGCCGGGTCGTGCGAAGCGATCATGCCGCGGCGCTTTTCGAAATCAGAACGCGTTGATGCCGGTGACCTCGCGGCCGACCACCAACTGGTGCACCGTCTCGGTGCCTTCATAGGTGATCACCGATTCGAGGTTCAGCGCATGGCGGATGGCCGAGTGTTCGGTGGTGATGCCCGCACCGCCCAAGATGTCGCGGCAGGTGCGCGCGATATCGATGGCCATGCGGCAGTTGTTCCACTTGGCCAGGCTCACCTGGGTCGGCTGCATCTTGCCAGCATCCTTCAGGCGACCCAGCTGCAGCGACAGCAGCTGGGCCGAGGTGATCTGCCGGGCCATTTCGGCGAGCTTCAGCTGCACGGCCTGGTTGGCGGCAAGCGGACGATTGAACAGGATGCGTTCCTTCGAATACTCAAGCGCCTCTCCGAAGCACGCGATGGCCGCGCCGATCGGCCCCCAGGTGATGCCGTAGCGGGCCTGGGTGAGGCAACCCAGCGGACCTTTCAGGCCCTTGACGTTGGGCAGGCGGTTGGCATCGGGAATACGCACGCCGTCGAAGAACAGGCCCGAGGTAACCGATGCGCGCAGCGACATCTTCTTGTGCACTTCCTGCGCCTTGAACCCCGGCGTGTCGGTGGGCACGATGAAGCCCTGGATGCCTTCGTCGGTCTGCGCCCAGACAATCGCGATGTGGGCAAGGTTGCCGTTGGTGATCCACATCTTGGCGCCGTTGATCACCCAGTCGCCGCCATCCTTCTTGGCGGTGGTCTTCATGTTGGCCGGATCCGAGCCGCCGTGCGGTTCGGTCAGGCCGAAGCAGCCGATCACCTCGCCACGGGCCATCGCGGGCAGGTACTGGCGCTTGTGCTCTTCCGAGCCATAGGCGTAGATCGGATACATGCACAGCGAGCTCTGCACCGAAGCAAAGCTGCGCAGGCCCGAATCGCCGCGCTCGAGCTCCTGGCAGATCAACCCGTAACTCACGCCGTTCATGCCGGCGCAGCCGTATTCCTCGGGCAAGGTGGCGCCGAGCAGGCCCATCGAGGCCATCTCCGGGATCAGCTCGGTCGGAAAGCGCGCCTGGTCGAAGCAGTCGCCGATGATCGGCAGCACCCGCTCGTCGGTGAAGCGGGCCACGGTGTCCTGCACCATGCGCTCTTCGTCGGTGAGCAACGAACGGATATCGAAAAGGTCGAACGGATCCAGGCGGGCGGCCATGGTCTACTCCAATGGAACGGGCAATCCGCCCATTCTAGCGGGCCCGGCCTTATAAGATCATGGTGTGCTGCGGCAAAAGGCCAGCGCCCGTGCCATCACGCCGGGATCGGCCAGGATCGCGTGGTGCCCCAGGCCCGAGGTCCACAGGTGCTCCGCCCCGGGCCAGAGCCGGGCATATTCCTTGCCTTCGGAAAACGGCACGTCGGCATCGTCGCGGTCATGGATCACCAGTACCGGCTGGGTTAACGCCGGCAGCAGTGGCGCGGCCTGCAGGTCGGCGATCGGGATGCCGGTGCGCGCGGTGAGTTGCGCGTGCAGCGGCTCGCGCAGGCGCGGGTGAAGGCGGACCAGGTCCGCGAAGCGCGCCACGGCAGCCACCGGGTCGATCGAAGGCGATACCAGCACCGCCCGGCGCGCAGCCAGGCCCTGGGACAGCGCAAGGCTCGCTGCCGCGCCGCCCAGGGAATGCCCGACCACGGCCGCCGCCTCGCCGAAATGGTTGCCGACGCCGCGCAACGTGGCGATGAATTCCGGCAGCGTCACCAGGTGGCCGCCGCTGTGTCCGTGGGAGGGCTGGTCGAACGCCACCGCCGCCATGCCTGCCTCGCGCAGGGCCAGTGCCCAAGGCTCGAACCGTAGGCCAAAGCTGGACCAACCGTGGGAAAACAGCACGTACGGCTGGCGCGCCGGGTCACCCCAGCTGTAGGTCGCCACCTGCACGCGGTCCACCGTGATGTCGCGGCGGACAGCCTGGCTATCGGCAGTGGCGGCGCGTGCCCGGGTGCGGCTGCTGGTGAACGGGGTGCAAAACAACCGCGCGGCATGGCGCAGGGTATTGCCCGGGGCAAAGCGGCTGCCCAGGGTATAGCGGGCGCGCACGGCGGCGAGCTTGACCAGGAAGCCGGGTCCGACACGGCGTGACTTGCGGGACGTGGGATGGGGAGTCATGGCGGCGAAAGATACCACTGGGCCAAGGCCGTGCTGCGCCGCAATGAGCGCCGCCCTCGCCAAGGGGCTAGAATACGCGGCTGATGACCGCCCAGGACCTACTTGGCGCGGTCTTTTTTTAGTTTTATCAACCACCTGGCCGCCAAATTCATAACGGCCATCATCCGCGGGGCGCCCTTCCCCATGGCGTCCTGGCCACTGGAGTTCGAAGTTCGATGATTTTTGAGACCATCGCCAATACGGGCCACGAGGAAGTCGTCTTCTGCCACAGCAAGGACGCGGGCCTGAAGGCCATCATTGCCATCCACAACACGGTCCTGGGACCGGCGCTTGGCGGCTTGCGCATGTGGCCCTACAAGAGCGAACAGGATGCGATCAACGACGTGCTGCGTCTGTCGCGCGGCATGACTTACAAGAACGCAGTGGCGGGCCTGAACCTGGGCGGCGGCAAGGCCGTGATCATCGGCGATCCGTCGAAAGACAAGTCCGAAGTGCTGTTCCGCGCCTTCGGCCGCTTCGTCAATTCGCTCAACGGCCGGTACATCACCGCCGAGGACGTCGGCATCGACGTCAACGACATGGAACACGTGTTCCGTGAAACCGAATACGTCACCGGCGTGCACCAGGTGCACGGCGGCTCGGGCGATCCCTCGCCCTTCACCGCCTATGGCACGCTGCAGGGCCTGATGGCCGCACTGCAGTTCAAGCACGGCAACGAAGACGTGGGCAAGTACAGCTACGCCGTGCAGGGCGCCGGCCACGTGGGTTCGGAGTTCATCAAGCTGCTGCGCGAACAGGGCGCCAAGGTGTTCGTCACCGACATCAACAAGGATGCCGTGCAGCGCTGCGTGGATGAACTGGGCTGCGAAGCCGTGGGCCTGGACGAAATCTACGACGTCGACGCCGACGTCTACAGCCCCTGCGCCCTGGGCGGCACGGTCAATGAGCAGACCATCGACCGCATCAAGGCCAAGATCATCTGCGGCGCGGCCAACAACCAGCTGGCCACCGATGCCATCGGTGACGAACTGTCCCGCCGTGGCGTCGTGTATGCCCCGGACTACGCCGTAAACGCCGGCGGCGTGATGAACGTCTCGCTGGAAATCGACGGCTACAACCGCGAGCGCGCCATGCGCATGATGCGCACCATCTACTACAACGTGGGCCGCATCTTCGAGATCGCCCAGCGCGACGGTATTGCCACCTACAAGGCGGCCGACCGCATGGCCGAGGAGCGCATCGGCATCATCGGCAAGATGCGCCTGCCCCACATGGGCAATGGTGCGCCGCGCTTCCAGGGCCGCATGCGCGGGCAGTAAAGCAGGCACACCATGCCGCGCTGAACAGACCGCCGGGCATCCCCGGCGGTTTTTTTGCGATTCAGGTCCGTTTTCACGACCTCATCGAAGCAACCTGCTATACTCATTCATGTCATTCGCGCAAGCTGTAAGTAACTGCTTATACGGATGTTTTCGACCAGGGGGCCCGCACGGCGGGTGCGGTACACAACCAGCAACTTTCGATCACGACATGACCTTTCCCGGTGTCGTCGTTCCCGTATGGTGATCCATCGGGTGATGCGGGCCTGGAAAGAAGATGTAACGACGGAAGGGAATACCGAGCATGAGCACGATCCCGGCAGAAGCCCTCAGCAACGACGACATCCTGGCCCGGCTGAAGGATGTCCTGCACGAAACCTTCGAGATCGATCCGGCGAAGGTGACGCCCGAGGCGCATCTATTCACTGACCTGGAGCTCGACAGCATCGATGCGATCGACCTCGCCATCCAGGTCCAGGACATGACCGGCGCACGCATCAAGCCCGAGGACTTCAAGAGTGTGCGCACGGTCGGCGACGTCATCGCCACGGTCCGTGCGCTGATCGAGCGCTGAGCAACCGGTGTGATGTCGCCAGCCGAGCGCGTCGACGCGCCAGCCTTCGCTCCCTGCGCCGTGGTACCGATCTACAACCACAAGGACACCATTGCCGCGACCGTGCGTTCGTTGCGCGGGCATGGTCTTGACGTGGTAGTGGTGGACGACGGCAGCAACCAGGCCACGCGCGAAGTGCTCGACGAACTTGCCCGGCAAACGCCCGGCATGCGCCTGATACGCCTGCCCGGTAACCAGGGCAAGGGCCGCGCGCTTTCCGCGGGCCTGCTCGCGGCGCGTGAAGCCGGTTTCAGCCATGCCTTGCAGATCGACGCCGACGGCCAGCACGACGTCGCCGATGTGCCACGCTTCCTTGCTGCCGCCCGCGCCGCGCCCAGGGCGATGATCTGCGGGCGCCCGGTGTACGACGACTCGGTGCCGCGGGCAAGGCTCTACGGTCGTTACTTGACGCACGCCTTTGTCTGGCTTGAAACGCTCTCCTTCCAGATCCAGGATTCAATGTGCGGCTTCCGCCTGTACCCGCTGGAGGAAACCTGCGCCGAGATCGCCCGTGCGCCGTTTCCTTCGCGCATGGACTTCGATACCGAAGCCGCGGTGCGCCTGTTCTGGCGTGGCGTGCCGGTGCATAACCTGCCCACCCGCGTGATCTATCCGCAGAACGGCCTGTCGCACTTCCGCATGGTGCGCGACAACGTCCGCATCACCGCCATGCACGCCCGCCTGGTGGCGGGCATGCTGCCACGCGCGCCAAAGCTGATCTGGCGCGCGGCACTCAGGAAAACGGCATGAAGCGCGTGGTCGTTACCGGCATCGGCGGCATTACGCCGCTGGGATCGGATTGGAGCACCATCGCCGCGCGCCTGGGCCAGGGCCGCAATGCCGTGCGGCGCATGCACGAATGGGATTTCTTCGATGCATTGAACGGACGGCTGGGCTGCCCGGTCGACGATTTCGTGCTGCCCGACTGGCCGCGCCGGCACCTGCGTTCGATGGGCCGCGTGTCGCACCTGGCCGTGGCTGCCAGTGAAAAGGCACTCGATGATGCAGGCCTGCTGGGCGATCCTTCCATCGCCGACGGCCGCATGGGCGTGGCCTACGGCTCCTCCGGGGGCAGCATCGAGCCTGCGCGCACCATCGGCCGGATGCTCGATACCGGCTCCATGCAGGGCGTGACCGCCACCAGCTACATCCAGATGATGGCGCACACCACCGCGGTGAACGTGGGCGTGTTCTTCGGCCTGAAGGGCCGCATCATCCCGACCTCCAGCGCATGTACCTCCGGCAGCCAGGCCATCGGCTTCGGCTACGAGGCCATCGCCCACGGCAAGCAGCGCCTGATGCTCTGCGGCGGGGCGGAAGAACTCTCAGGTCCCGGCGCGGCCGTGTTCGACACTTTGTTCGCCACCAGCACGCGCAACGATACGCCGGCACTCACGCCGCGGCCGTTCGACCGCGCGCGCGACGGCCTGGTGGTTGGCGAAGGCGCAACCACCTTGCTGCTGGAAGAACGCGACCACGCCCTGGCGCGCGGCGCGCGCATCCATGCAGAAATCGTCGGTTTCGGTTGCAACTCCGACGGACAGCACATTACTCAGCCCACGCGCGAGACGATGGCGGTGGCCATGCAGTTGGCGCTGGCCGATGCGGAACTCACCGCCGGTGCCATTGGCTATGTCAGCGCGCACGGCACCGCCACCGACCGCGGCGACGTGGCCGAAAGCCATGCCACGGCCAGCGTGCTTGGCGAGGGCGTGCCGGTCAGTTCGATGAAGAGCTACGTCGGCCATACCCTGGGCGCCTGTGGCGCTCTGGAATCGTGGTGGGCGATCCAGATGATGCGGGAAGGTTGGTTCGCACCCACCATCAACCTGGACGATCCCGACCCCGAATGCGCCGCCCTGGATTACATCCGCGGGCAAGCGCGCCTGATCGACACCGAGTACGTGATGAACAACAACTTCGCCTTCGGTGGCATCAACACATCGCTGATCTTCAGGAAGCACCCGTGATGAACCGGGTGGTGGTCACCGGCATGGGTGCCGTCTCGTGCCTTGGCATCGGTCGGCGCGTCTTCTTCGATGCCCTGCTGGCCGGCCGTAGCGGCATCGGCAAGGTCGCGGCGTTCTCGGAACTTGGCATGACGTGCTGCACCGGTGCCGCGGTGGACGCCACGAACCTGCCGGAACTTCCGCGCAAGCTCCGGCGCTTCCTTTCCATGCCCGCCACCTATGCCTGGCACGCCATGCGCGAGGCCATCGACGAAGCGAAGCTGGACCCGAACATCCTTGCCAGCCGGCGCTGCGGCGTCGTCATGGGCGGCAACGCCGCGCTCAGCGAGCACGAAGCGGCCCTGGCCCAATACCACGCCCGCGGCATCGGCAGGCTCTCGCCCTTCATCGTGCCGCGTTGCATGACCAGCGCCCTGCCCGCCAGCCTCGCGCACGCCTTCGGCATCGGCGGCCGCAGCACGCTGGTCAGCGCCGCCTGCGCCAGCGCCGCACATGCCATCGGCCAGGCGATGGAACTGTTGCAGGCAGGCCGCCAGGATGTGGTCATCTGCGGCGGAGCCGAGGAGCTGGATCCAAAATCGGCCATGGGCTTCGACACCATGGGCGCACTGTCCGTGACCGGCGTTTCCCGCCCATGGGATACACGGCGCGACGGCTTCGTGCTGGGTGAAGGTGCAGGCGTGCTGGTGCTTGAGACACTCGAGCATGCCCGGGCGCGGGGTGCCGTCATCCTGGCCGAGGTCACCGGCTACGGCGCGGCCACCGACCCGCACGACATGGTCGCCCCGGATGTCGACGGTATCGTCGAGGCCATGCAGCAGGCGATCGCGCAGGCAGGCGCCTTCCCGGGTTACATCAACGCCCATGCCTGCTCCACCGAACAGGGTGATGCCATGGAATGGACGGCCATCGAGCGCGTGGCGGCCAGGCACGGCCGCGTGGTCCCGCCGGTGTCCAGCATCAAGGCAGCGATCGGCCACGCTCCAGGAGCATCGGGTGCCTTCGACGCCATTGCCTCGATCGCCATGCTCGATGCCCAGGTGGTGGTGGGTGCGGCGGTGGACATGCCCGATGCGATATTCGCCGATGCCCCGATCGTCTTCGCCAAACAGGCACTGGCCTTCGACCAGGTGCTCTCCAACAGCTTCGGTTTTGGCGGAAGCTGCGCCAGCCTGATGTTCGCCCGCGCCGCCGCATGATCGCCATGGCCGCCCCGGACCGTCGCACCGACGCCTGGGCGTGGCGGTTCGTCGGCACGGCGCTCAGTTTCGCCTTGTTCGGCATCGGCGGCATCGTGCTGCGCGTGCTGGTGTTGCCGGTGCTGTGCAACTGGCCCGGCGTGCCCGAGGCACGGCGCTTCCGCGCGCGGCGCGCGATCCGAAAAGCGTTCTGGGCGCATGTGCAGTTCATGGCCCGCACGGGCGTGCTCGACTACCGGTTCGAAGGAGTCGAGCGGCTCGGCCGCCCGGGCCAGGTGATCATCGCCAACCATCCCTCGCTGATCGACGTGGTGTTCCTGATCGGCCACGTCCGCGATGCCAATTGCGTGGTCAAGCACAAGCTGTGGAAGAACCCGTGCATGCACGAACCGATCGTCACCGCGCAGTACATCAGCAACGACGGCAGCGCCCAAATGCTGGAGAACGCCGCCGAGGTGCTGCAACGGGGCGAAACGCTGATCGTCTTCCCCGAAGGAACGCGCACCACGCCTGGGCGGCCGCCGGAGTTCCATCGTGGCGCCGCCGCGATCGCCCTGCGCGGGGCAAGCACCGTCACGCCGGTGTATATCTCGGTAACACCGACCACCCTGACCAAGGCGGAGCCCTGGTATCGCATCCCCTTGCGCCGGCCCCATTTCAGCCTGCGCGTGGGCGAGGACATCGATCCTGCCGTCTTCCGCGACGCAGCGCCGATGCCGATCGCCTCGCGCCGGCTGAACGAGCATCTGCACCGGTTGTACCAGCGGGAACTTGGCCTGTGATTCAGAGTGAAGGCCACGCGCTGGACCGCCACGCCGATATCGCCGCGTGCATGCGTAAGCATCCGTGGGTTGCCCAGGCCCGCGCTACGAGCCCCCAGGCGCCCCTCCAGGGCCTCGCCCTATGGCTGAACGACCGCGGCATCGCACACCTGTTGCAGCACGGCCGCGCGGATCTGCTTGCCGCGTTCGACGCGCACCTGGCGGCCAACGCGCCATGGGCTGAATCCGCCCCTTGCGCCTGGCGATTGTTCGACCAGGATTCCCCCGTGCCGGAAAGTGCGTATCTGGACGAAGAAATCGCCCGGCCGCCGCCCCACGAACCGTGGCTGCTCGGTGAACACGCAACGCCCGCTGGCCACGTATTCGAACTGAAGCTGCCGCTGGACCTGGCCCTGTTCGACGACCACTTCCGCACTGCGCCCGTGGTGCCTGGCGTGATGCAGGTGGCTTGGGCGCTCGCCTTCGGCGCACGGCATTACGGTCCAATGGCCTGCGGCAGCATGGATGCGGTGAAATTCCGCCGACTGGTTCGCCCGGGCGATCGCCTGCACCTTGAAGTAGCGCACGATGCCGGACGCGGCCGCCTGGACTTCACCGTCCGCATCGGCGCAGCGCTGTGTTCATCGGCACGATTGCACGTCGTCTCCATCGAAGGCACGCCGGCATGAAATATTGGAGCGTCGCCGATCTCGTCCCGCACACCGGGCCCATGGTGCTGCTCGACGAACTCCTGGATTTCGGCACGGACCACGTAGCCTGCGCGCTGACCGTGCGTGAAGGGGCGATGTTCGTCGACGCCCGTACGGGCTTTCCTGCCTGGGCGGGCATCGAACTGATGGCGCAGGCCATCGCCGTCTGGAACGGCTGCACGGCTCGCATCCAGGGTGAAGGCGTGCGGCCGGGATTCCTGCTGGGTACGCGAAGCTATCGTTGCACGGCGGTGAGCTTTCCCATCGGGGCGAAGCTGCGCGTGCTGGCCGAGCGCGGCTTCAACGACCCGGAAGGCATGGCCGCTTTCAACTGCTCGATCGAACACGGCCATACATTGGCGCAGGCGCGCCTGACGGTATTCAGCCCTCCGGATGCGGCGGCGCTATTGTCACCGGACCATCCGCTCCTTGAACCCGGGCATTCATCATGACGCAAACCATCCTGGTCACCGGCTCCAGCCGTGGCATCGGCCGCGCGATAGCGCTGCGTCTGGCCGAGGCCGGCCATGACATCGTTGTTCATTGCCGCTCGCGCCGCGACGAAGCACTCGCCGTCCAGGCACAGGTGAATGCGCTGGGGCGCAACGCGCGCGTACTTCAGTTCGACATCGCCGACCGCGCCGCCACGGCCGCGGCGCTGGAAGCCGACATCGCCGAGCACGGCGCCTATTACGGCGTGGTGTGCAATGCCGGCCTCACCCGCGATGGCGCCTTCCCCGCCTTGAGCGGCGAGGACTGGGACAGCGTGCTGCGAACCAACCTCGATGGTTTCTACAACGTGCTGCATCCCCTGGTGATGCCGATGATCCGCCGTCGCGCGCCAGGGCGCATCGTGTGCATCACCTCGGTGTCGGGCATCATCGGCAACCGCGGCCAGGTCAACTACAGCGCGTCCAAGGCCGGCGTGATCGGTGCGGCCAAGGCCCTGGCGGTGGAATTGGCCAAAAGGCAGATCACCGTGAACTGCGTGGCGCCCGGCCTGATCGATACCGACATGGTGGACGGCGAGGTGCCGATGGAAGCCATCCTGGCGATGATCCCGATGCAGCGTGTGGGCACGCCCGACGAAGTAGCCGCCGCCGTGCGCTTCCTGATGGGGCCCGACGCGGGGTACATCACACGCCAGGTAATCGCGGTCAACGGCGGTCTTTGCTAAAAAATTCTTGCCGCGGCGGCGACGGACACAAGCCCTGCGTTAGGCTTGGGCCATGCCATCAACCTTGCGACAACGCCTTGCCGCGCTGACCGAATCCGACCGGACCGCCGACGTCGTCCGTGTCCTGCTGGCACTCGTGGGCGTGCTGGCGTGGTGCGTGATACGCGATGAACGCGCAGGAACGGTCCCGGCGATGCTGGGCGTGATCGCCTGCGCCCTGGCCGAAACCGACGATGCATGGCGCGCACGGCTGCGCGGCCTCGTGGTCACCTTAGGGTGCTTCGCGGTCGCGGCAGTCACGGTGCGACAAACGATTGCCCTGCCGTGGCTCTTCGCCCTGGCCCTGCCCGCGGGAACCTTCGTGCTGGTGATGCTCGGTGCGGTGAGCGGCCGCTACGCCACGATCGCCGCGGCCACGTTGATCCTCTCGGTCTACACGATGATCGCGTCCGATCCATCGCAGGCCACGAGCGACCCGTGGCTCGTCACGATGGCGATGCTCCTGGGCGCCGCATGGTACGGCGCGCTGTCATTGGCCTGGAGCGCGCTTGCACCGCAGCGGGCGTTGCGCCTGTCATTGGCACGGCTATTCGAGGCGCTGGCTGCGCAGCTGGATGTCAAGGCAGCACTGTTCGAACCGGTAAGAGACCTGGACCGTGGCGCGCTGAACATCCATCTGGCTTCGCTTTCGGCCCGGACGGTGGATGCGCTGAACGAAACGCGCACGGCCCTGCTTGACCGCCTCGGCCGCCGCCAGCCCAGAGGCCGCATGGCCGCGCGGCTGCGGCTTTACTTCGCAGCGCAAGACATCCACGAACGTATCAGTTCTTCGCACTACCCCTACGAGGAACTGGCCGATGCGCTGTTCCACAGCGACATCATGTTCCGCTTCGGCCGGCTGATCCGCCTGCAGGCCATGGCCTGCCGCGCCCGTGCGGAAGAAATCCGGCGCACCTTGCCGCCCGGCTCCCTCGCCTTGCCGAGGCATGCGCTGGAAGACGTGCGCAGCGCCCTGCAGCTGGGCGCCGGCTCGCGCAACGCAAGCATCGACGAGGCCTTGGCTGGATTGCTGCGCAATGTCGAGCGCCTGCAGGAAACGCTTGCCTCGGGCAACGAGGCGGCAAAGGACACCGACTACGCATTGCAGAATCCCGATCCTCCCACTTTCGGCGAAGCGCTGGCACGGATCCGCGTACAGGTAACCCGCCGCTCGATGCGGTTTCGCCACGCGGTTCGCCTTTCCGCGGGCATGCTCGCCGGCTACCTGCTGTTGCTCGCCGTACATCCGAAGCATGGCTACTGGATCCTGCTGACCACCTTGTTCGTTTGCCAGCCGGGCTACGGAGCCACGCGGCTGCGCCTGCTTCAGCGCGTGACCGGCACCGCGCTTGGCCTGGTGGCGGGCTGGACCTTGCTGCACGTGCTGCCCGGCGGCGACTGGCGCCTGCCCGTGGTGGTGGCGGCCGGCGCGGGTTTCTTCGCCTTCTGGCGCAGGCGTTATACCCTGGCCACCGCCACCATCACCCTGTTCGTGCTGCTTTGCTTCGACGAACCGGGAGCCAGCTACGACGCCATCGCACCGCGCCTGCTCGACACCCTGATGGGCGCGGCGGTCGCGGCGGCGGCCTTGCGCTTCATCCTGCCCGACTGGCGCGGCCGAAGCCTGCCCGAACTCACCGCCGATGCACTCGCCGCAGATGCGGGCTACCTCCGCCACATAGCGCTGCAGTACACGCACGGCCGGCACGACAACCTCCCCTACCGCGTGGCCCGCCGCGATGCGCACAACGCCCATGCGGCCCTGGCCGGATCCATCAACCAGATGATGGCCGAACCGGCGCACACCCGCCCGACGACCGAGGCGGCCCTCAGGCTCATGACCCATTCGCAGCAGGTACTGGCCCATCTGTCCACGCTAGGGGCGCACCGGGAAGCCTTGCCCGACGGCGCGGAAGGCGCCATGGCCCTACGGATGCTCGAACAGGTGGCCGACGGCTACGAGCGAATAAGCCAGCTGGCACGCCAGGGCCAACCCATGCCGGCAGCGGATGCCGCCTGGCTCGGATCGCTTGAGGCACAGGCAAGCCAGGCGGCGGGACTGCCACGCCTGGTGGGCATGCAGGCCCTGCTGCTGGCGAAGGCACAAACAGGGTTCACGGACTTGGGCGCAGCATCAGGCTGACCCTACCCGTTGTGCGTTGCGCCAAGGCCCCCGCCCGCCTGCGCGCTACCATGGGCAGGTTTTTCAATGTATCCAGGAGCTTTGCGCATGCGTCCGTTCCCCCTCGGCGACGATCTCGACACCCTTCGCGAAAGCGTCCACGGCTTTGCCGAAAAGGAAATTGCCCCGCGCGCCGACCGCATCGACCGCGACAACGCCTTCCCCGACGACCTCTGGCTGAAATTCGGCGAGATGGGCCTGCTGGGCATGACGGTGGCGGAGGAATTCGGCGGCAGCAGCCTGGGCTACCTGGCGCACCTGGTGGCGATGGAGGAAATCTCCCGCGCATCCGGGTCTGTGGGCCTTTCCTACGGCGCGCATTCGAATCTGTGCGTGCAGAACATCAACCACAACGGCAACGATGCGCAGCGCCGCAAGTACCTGCCGAAGCTGTGCAGCGGTGAATGGGTGGGCGCGCTGGCGATGAGCGAACCCGGCGCCGGCTCCGACGTGGTCGGCTCCATGACTTGCCGCGCCGAAGAAAAAGACGGCGTGTGGGTGGCCAACGGCAGCAAGATGTGGATCACCAACGGTCCGGATGCCGACGTGCTTCTGGTGTACATGCGCACAGCGCCGCGCGCGGCGGGAAGCCGCTGCATGACCGCGTTCATCATCGAAAAGGGCATGAAGGGTTTTTCCACCGCGCAGAAGCTCGACAAGCTCGGCATGCGCGGATCCAACACCTGCGAGCTGGTGTTCGACAATTGCGAAATCCCCGCCGAAAACATCGTCGGCGAAGTGAACGAGGGCGTGCGCGTATTGATGGGCGGCCTGGACACCGAACGCCTGGTACTGTCCGGTGGCCCGATCGGCCTGATGCAGGCGGCCATGGACCTCACCCTGCCCTACGTGCGCGAACGCAAGCAGTTCAACGCGCCGATCGGCACTTTCGGCATGATGCAGGCGAAGGTGGCCGACATGTACACCGCGCTGCAATCGTCCCGTGGCTTTGCCTATATGGTGGCGCGCCAGTTCGACGACGGCATACGCTCACGCATCGACCCGGCCGCCTGCCTGCTCAATGCCAGCACCAACGCGGTGAAGGTGACCCTGGAAGCGATCCAGGCCTTGGGTGGCAATGGCTATATCAACGAGTTCCCGGCCGGGCGCCTGCTGCGCGACGCCAAGCTCTACGAGATCGGTGCCGGCACCAATGAAATCCGCCGCATGCTGATCGGTCGCGAGCTTTTCCACGGCAAGAGCTGATCCGGTGCCGATCCGGGGTCAGAGTGAATACTCTGACCCCGACCAGACCCTAGAAGGCCATGCTGTAGCTCACCATCGCCATCTTCGAACTGTCGCGATCGCCGAAGCGCTGGTCCAGCGACATCTTCAGCGCCGAGCGCGGCGTCATGCTCCAGTCCAGCGCAGCTCCGACCAGGGCAGCGTTGCGCGCCAGGCCAATGCCGCCGACCGGACCCCACGAATCGATCCCGGTAAAGCGGGCGGCGAACACATCGCCCTGGGTGGCGAAGGCATGCTGCCAGGCCACGTGGCCATTCAGGCTCACCCGGCCGCCGGAAGGCAGCAGCCAGTCGCGGCCCGCGCGCAGGCCCATGCCTGCCTGCCAGCGCGACAGTACCTGGCCATCGGCGGTCAGGCCAAAGCCCGCGGCGCCGGTTTCGCTGAAACCGCCACGATCGATGCGGTCGTACTCGAGGTCGGCATAGGGGGTGATCGATACCGCGCCGGTGGAAAGGCGCATGCCGCTCTCGCCATAGGCCACGGCATAGTGGCCCTGCGAACTGCTGGACACGCCCGTGGCCACTTCGCCCAGCTGCACGCTGCGATACATCGATTCGCGGTACTGGCCCACGCCGACGCGACCCACCGCGTAGTAACGATCGCGCACGGTGCCCAGGTACGCCGAAGCCTCGGTGGCATGGCTGCGGCCCTGGTCCACGCTCTCGGCCAGCTGGCCCAGCCCCTGCGACTGGCTAAGCGCGAAGCCGACGATGCCATTGGCGCCAAGCTTGTGGTCCTGGCCCATCATGAACCCGGAAACATCCACGCCCACGTTGCCGTAACCGCTGCGGCTCATGCCGCCGCTGTAGCCCAGGCGCTGCGACCAGGCGCCGGCGAGCTGATTGGAGGCAAGGCTGGCCATGCGGCTGGACAGCGCCTGGTTGCCTTCGTCGATGGCCTCCAGCGTCATCGCCGCACTGGCCGCGTGCAACTGGCCAGACAACGACTCCAGCGACTTCTGCGCCACCTGGTCCGTAGGCGCCTGCTGGATCATCGCCGCGCCCAGCAGGGTCGTGGTGGATACACCCGAACCCGGCGTCTTGGCCGCGGCATCAAGCTGGGTGAAGGCACCTTCCACGCGCTCCGCGGAACCCAGGGTCACCGGGTTCGAACTCACGCCGGTGACCTGCGTGACGTTCACCCGGGTGGCGTCGATCCAGACCTCGTTGCCCGCATAGACCACGGTGGTGTTGAGCATCACGCTGGGTGCCGAAGAGACATTGTCAAACGTGCCGGTAACACCGCCAAAAGCAGTCAGGACCTGCTGGTGCGAAGCACTGACGTAACCCTGCGTAGCGCCGGCGAAATAGAGGTTGCCATGAAGTGACGCGGTGCCGCCGACCTGCAGCACGGCGCCAAGGTAGGTGGAGAGGGTGGCGCCAGCGGACTGGTTGAAATCACCACCCACCGTGACGTTGCCCTGCATCTTCACAGTGCCGTTGTTGAGCAGGTTGCCGCCCACGCCGCCACCTGATGCCCCGCCGAGCTCAAGCGTGCCCAGGGCTGCGGTTTGAACGGTGCCGGTGAACGGCTTTAGTGCCGTCAGGGTGCCACCATTCACGGTGGTCAGGCCGGTATAGTTATTTGCACCGTTGAGCGTCAGTTGGCCGGTTGTTCCGTTGACGACGAGATTGCCGTCACCACCGATGTCATTACCCCAGACAGACTTGGTGGTACCGATGTTGACCGTGAAGTCGCCCCAGTCGAACTGGGCGGGCCCAAGGATCGCCTTGCCGACGTTGAGCGCGCCATAGCCAAAGGTTGAGTCAGGTCCCGTGGTGCCAAGGTCCGTCGCGGTACCGAGCAGGGTCCGCTGCACGTTGTCGTTGGTGAAATACGGGAAGGCCGACCAGACCACGGCTGCTGCGCCAGTAACCTGGGGCGCGGCCAGCGACGTGCCCTGGTAAACGAAATAAGTCTCGCTGTTCTGGGTGTCGTTCTGGCCGCTGACGATGACATCTCCTGGAGCGGCCAGGCAGTAACTCATGGCCACGCCGCACTGGTTCGAATAGCTCGCCAGCTGGGTCGGGTTGTTGCTGTCCAACGCCACGACGGTAAGCCATGCGTGCGCAAGATCTGCAGCGCGCGATGGCAAGGCCGCCGTGTCGGACGGATTGGCCTTCGAATCGTTGCCCGCGGCAAACACCACCAGTCCGCCCTTGCTGATGAACGTTGCGTAGGCATCGTGGAAGCTTTGGGTGGTGGAGGTGGCTGAGGCGTCCCAATACAGCCCGCCCCAGGAATTGTTCATCACCCTGACGCCATTCAGGCTGAGCTGATTGCTAACATCGCCGAGGTTCCCAGCATCGGTAACCTGGTTGCCATTACCGCTCCCATCGTCCGTCGGTTCCTTGTCTTCGATGATGCGCGCGGAGACGATGGTGGATTGCGGCGCGATGCCGCCGGCGAACTTGCCGAAGGGAGTGCCCGCGGCGATTTCCGCCACGGCCGTGCCATGTCCGACGACGTCATCGACACTCAGGTTGTTCGGGGGCGAGGTGACGAAATTAATGTTGGCGGTGACCCTTCCGGCCAGTGCCGGATGATTGCGCGATACGCCGGTGTCGACGATCCCGATCACCACACCCTGGCCCTTGAACCCCGCAGCTTGCGCGACGTCGGCGTGGGTCAGCGCGATTTGTGCGTCAACCGGCGGATTGGGCACCGTGGGCGGTGTGACCGGGGGCGTGACTGGAGGGGTCACTACCGTCGAAGGCTTGCTGCCGCCGCCTCCCGAACAACCCGCCAATGCCAGCGCCATGCATACGGCGGCCACAAGGTCCTTGCGGACCCAGATCTTTTCCTTCGACAGCATTCCCTTCTCCCCTTACAAATTCCGGCGTTTAACGCCAAGTGCCCTACCCCGGGGCGATGTTCGCATATTGTTATGGAAAATCTCAGACCCAGTGCACGTTTGCTGCACGAACACCCCCCTGCGATAATCGCAATTTATCGACGGCCCTCGCCGTCAACTGGAGTTCCCCTCATGAGCGACACGAACGTGGTCATCGCAGGCGCGCGGCGCACGGCGATCGGTTCCTTCCTTGGCCAGTTCACCGGCGTGCCCACGCCCACTCTCGGCGCCACGGCGATCCGTGCCGCGCTTGAGCAGGCGCAAATTCCTGCGGCCGATGTCAGCGAAGTGATCATGGGTTGCGTCCTGGCCGCCAACCTCGGCCAGGCGCCCGCGCGCCAGGCTTCGCTTGCCGCCGGCCTGCCGGTGGGCACCGGCTGCACCACCATCAACAAGGTTTGCGGCTCGGGCATGAAGGCAGTGATGCTGGGCCACGACATCATCCGCGCCGGTTCCGCCACCATCGTGGTGGCCGGTGGCATGGAGTCGATGACCAATGCGCCGCACATGGTCAATGCCCGCACGGGTATCCGCTACGGTGACGGCCAGCTGGTCGACCACATGGCATGGGATGGCCTGACCAACCCGTACGACGGCAAGGCCATGGGCGTGTTCGGCGAATCGTGCGCCGATAAGTATCACTTCACCCGCGCCGAACAGGACGCCTTCGCCATCGCTTCGGTGGAACGCGCCAAGGCTGCGCAGGCCGATGGCAGTTTCGCCGAAGAAATCGTCAAGGTGAGCGTTGCCGGTCGCAAGGGCACCGTCGATGTCGACACCGATGAACAACCCGGCCGTTCGGACGTGGCCAAGGTGCCCACGCTGAAGCCTGCCTTCCGCAAGGAAAACGGCACGATCACCGCGGCCAGTTCCTCGTCGATTTCCGACGGCGCCGCAGCGTTGGTACTTACCTCCGAAGGCGAAGCCAAGCGTCGTGGCCTTGACGTGCTCGCCACCATCGTCGCGCACGCGACGCATTCGCAGGAACCGGAATGGTTTACCACGGCTCCCGTCGGCGCCATCGCCAAGGTGCTGGAAAAGGCCGGCTGGAAAGTCGACGACGTCGACCTGTTCGAAGTGAACGAAGCCTTTGCCGTGGTGCCGATGGCGGCGATGCGCGAACTGGGCATCGCGCACGAAAAAATCAATGTCAACGGCGGTGCATGCGCGCTTGGCCATCCCATCGGCGCCAGCGGCGCACGCGTGCTGGTGACGTTGATCCACGCTTTGCGCAAGCGTGGTTTGCACCGGGGCGTGGCATCGCTTTGCATCGGTGGCGGCGAAGCCACCGCGGTCGCGGTGCAAATCCCCTAGGTGAAGATCAGGTGCACGTGGCGCGAACACGCCATGTGCACCCACCTCGTGCCTTCATGCACAACGTTTTGCCTGCCTTTAATGCGCCCTGAAGGCACATTCGCGCTACGGTGGCTTATCCACGGTAGCTGCGCTATTAATACGCCCGCCAAACGGCATTCCACGGCTAAGGAGATATCAATGACTGTTACGCGTACCCTACTCGCCTCCGCGCTCGTCGCGTTGCTGGCGGCATGCAGCAACGGTGCGCAGGATTCCGCGCAGGATGCCCAGAAGCAGGCTGCCGATGCCCAGCAGCAGGCCGACAAGGCCCAGCAGGCTGCGGAGTCCGCGCAGAACCAGGCCACCACCCAGGCCGCGCAGCAGGCACAGAGCTCGGCCGACCAGGCCAGCCAGGCGGCCAACCAGGCTTCCGATGCCGCAGCTTCCGCCGGCACCTCCGGTGGCGCGATGTCCTCGATGTCCAAGGATGCCGCCAGCAATGCCGCCGACCAGGCAGGCAAGGCAGCCGACAACGCCAAGGATGCGGCCGATAACGCCAAGTCCTCGGCTGACGACGCCAAGAAGCAGTAATAACGCAGTACGAAGGGCCGGCCGCCTCGCGCGGCCGGCTTTTTTTGTGCCAGCGTGGCAGACATGTCGCAGCTGCCGCACATGGCATCACGGCTTATGTTGCACCGCCACGACCGTGCGGCCGCCGGCACCGCTATGATTACCCGCTGCCCACCAGCGCGGCCCACGCATGCCCATCATCACTTCGCAGCTCGACCCCCACTCCACCGATTTCCTTGCCGCCAGCGTGCACATGCAAGGCCTGGTCGAAGACCTGCGCACGCAACTGGACCGCGTGGCCGGCGGTGGTGGCGCCAAGGCGCGTGAGAAACACGAGGCGCGCGGCAAGCTGCTGCCCCGTGAACGCATCCGCGCGCTGCTGGATCCCGGCTCGCCGTTTCTCGAGCTCTCGCCCTTGGCCGCGTATGGCATGTACGACGACGCCGCGCCCGCGGCGGGCCTGGTCACCGGCATCGGCCGCGTGCATGGGCTCGAGGTGCTGGTGGTGGCCAACGATGCCACAGTGAAGGGCGGCACCTACTTCCCCATCACGGTGAAAAAGCACCTGCGCGCACAGGAAGTGGCACTGGAAAACCATCTGCCCTGCGTTTACCTGGTGGATTCGGGCGGCGCCTTCCTGCCACTGCAGGACGACGTGTTCCCCGATCGCGAACACTTCGGTCGCATCTTCTACAACCAGGCGCGCATGAGCGCACTGGGCATCGCCCAGGTCGCCGTGGTGATGGGATCATGCACCGCCGGCGGCGCCTATGTGCCGGCGATGAGCGACGAAACCATCATCGTGCGCGAACAGGGCACGATCTTCCTGGGCGGCCCGCCGCTGGTGAAAGCCGCCACCGGCGAGGTGGTGGATGCCGAGGCGCTCGGCGGGGCCGACGTGCATACGTCAGTGTCGGGCGTGGCCGACCACTTCGCCGAGAACGACGCCCATGCGCTGTCCATCGCCCGTGACGTGATCGCCAGCCTCAATCGGCGCAAACAGGTGCGCCTGGCCGTACGCACGCCCGTCGAGCCCCGGTACCCGGCCAGTGAACTCTACGGTGTGATCCCCGCCGATACGCGCCGTCCTTTCGACATCCGCGAGCTGATCGCCCGCATCGTCGATGGCTCGGAATTCCATGAATTCAAGGCGCGCTACGGCAAGACGCTGGTCACCGGCTTCGCCCATATCCACGGCTATCCGGTGGGCATCGTCGCCAACAACGGCATCCTGTTCGCCGAATCGGCGCTCAAGGGCGCGCACTTCATCGAGCTGTGCAACCAGCGCAACGTGCCGCTGGTGTTCCTGCAGAACATCACCGGTTTCATGGTGGGTCGCAAGTACGAGAACGCCGGCATCGCCAAGGACGGGGCCAAGATGGTCACCGCGGTTGCGTGTTCGCACGTACCCAAATTCACCGTGGTGGTGGGCGGCAGCTTCGGCGCCGGCAACTACGCCATGTGCGGCCGCGCTTACGGCGGCCGTTTCCTGTGGATGTGGCCTAACGCGCGCATCAGCGTCATGGGCGGCGAACAGGCAGCGTCGGTGCTTGCCACGGTGCGCCGTGACGGCATTGAAGCCCGCGGCGGCAGCTGGAGCAGCGACGACGAGGAAGCCTTCAAGGCCCCGGTGCGCGACCAGTACGAACGCCAGGGCCATCCGTACTACGCCAGTGCGCGGCTGTGGGACGACGGCATCATCGACCCGGCCGACACCCGAAGGGTGCTGGGCCTGGCCATCTCGGCGACGCAGAATGCGCCGGACGTGGCAGGCAACTTCGGCGTTTTCCGCATGTAGGGACGCGTGCTAACCTCTCCGGTCCATGTCGAACACCGACACCCCGCGACAGGTATACACACCCACGACGCTCAACCGCCTCGTGCGCGACCTGCTGGAAGATGTCCTGCCGCTGGTGTGGATCGAAGGCGAACTGTCCAACGTGGCGCGCCCGGCATCGGGGCATATCTACTTCACGGTCAAGGATGCCGGCGCGCAGATCCGCGGCGCGATGTTCCGCATGAAGGCAGGCCAGCTTCGCTTTCGCCCCGTCGACGGCATGCACGTGCTGCTTCGTGGCCGCGTGGGCCTGTACGAGGCCCGCGGAGAGTTCCAGTTGGTGGCCGATCATATGGAACTGGCCGGCGAAGGCGCGTTGCGCCGCGAATTCGAGGCGCTCAAGGCCAGGTTGGCCGAGGAAGGCCTGTTTGACGCCGCCCGCAAGCGCCCCTTGCCACCGATGCCGCGGCGCATCGGCATCATTACCTCACCGTCCGGCGCCGCGGTGCGCGACGTCATCAGTGTCTTGCGCCGGCGCTTCGCGCTGACGGAAATCGATATCCTGCCCTCGCCCGTCCAGGGCCGCGAGGCACCGGCCATCCTGCGCTCAACGCTCCAGCGCGCCGCGGCCAGCGGCCGCTACGACGTGATCCTGCTCACCCGCGGCGGCGGTTCGCTCGAAGATCTCTGGGCCTTCAACGACGAATCACTGGCCCGCGCCATTGAAGCAAGCGAGGTGCCGGTGGTATCGGCCGTGGGCCACGAGATCGACTTCACCATCGCCGACTTCGTCGCGGACCTGCGCGCCGCCACCCCGTCGGCCGCGGCGGAACTGCTGGTACCCGACGAGGCCGATCTCTTCCGCATCCTCGGCCGCCAGCGTGATCGCCTGACCACCTTGCTTACCCGGCGCCTGCAGCACGCGCAGCAGCGCACCGACCACCTGGCCACGCGCCTACATGCGCAGCGCCCGCAGGCGCGGCTGCGCCGGGATGCCGAACGCATGGCCGCCCTGGACAGGCGCCTGCGCCTGGTCGCCACGCAACTGGGCGGTGCCAACCGCCATCGCCTGGCACGTCTGCAGGCACGCCTGCTGGCAAGGCACCCGGGCCGGTTGCTCGACCTGCAACGCCAACGCCTGCGGACCCTGCAAGACCGGCTACGCCAGGCCATGCAACGGCGCCTGGAGCGCGAGCGCACGAACTTGCACCAGCAGGCGCGCACCCTGCAGGCGGTGAGCCCGCTGGCCACGCTCGACCGCGGTTATGCCATCGCCTTCGATGCGAAGGGACTGGTGCTAAGGCGCGCCGCCGATGTCGCGCCGGGTGACGCCGTTCGTATCCGGCTGGCCGATGGCGAATTCCCCGCGCACGTGGATAAACCCTGACGCCTTGCTTGCGCATGGAATGCGCCTCACGGCCACTGAACGCCTGCCGCGCCATCATGCGCCATGCAAAAACGCCCGGAGCCCGCCATGCTCGATGCCCACTACCCCTGCTACATCGCCAACAAGGCTGTCACCACCAGGACGCGCATGAGCGTCATCGACAAATACAGCGGCAAGGTGGCCTCCGAAGTATCGGTGCCAAGCGATACACAGGTGGAGAAAGCCATCGCAAGCGCGGCCGCCGCCGCACCGGCGATGCGCAATTTCAAGCCCTTCCAGCGCCAGGCGGTGCTCGAGCATTGCGTCAAACGCTTCACCGAACGCAGCGATGAGCTTGCCTACGCGCTATGCGTGGAGGCGGGCAAGCCCATCAAGGATTCCGTGGGCGAGGTCACCCGCCTGATCGAAACCTTCAAGATCGCCGCCGAGGAAGCCGTGCGCATCAACGGCGAAACGTTGAACCTGGAAATTTCCGCGCGTACCGCCGGCTACCACGGCTTTACCCGACGCGTGCCGCTGGGGCCGGTATCGTTCATCACACCGTTCAACTTCCCGTTGAACCTGGTGGCGCACAAGGTCGCCCCGGCGATCGCCGCTGGCTGCCCTTTCGTGTTGAAACCCGCCGAGCGCACGCCGCTCGGCTCGCTGATCATCGGCCAGGTGCTGGCTGAAACGGACCTGCCCAAAGGCGCGTTCTCGGTGCTGCCCCTCGATGGCGCCCATGCAGGACCCCTGGTCACCGACGAGCGCTTCCGCCTGCTCTCCTTCACCGGCAGCCTGCTTGGCTGGGATCTGAGGGCACGCGCGGGAAAGAAGAAAGTGACGCTGGAGCTGGGCGGCAATGCCGCATGCATCGTCGACCACACACAGGCCGGACAACTGGGAGCCGTGGTGGATCGACTTATCTTCGGCGCGTTCTACCAGTCGGGGCAAAGCTGCATCAGCGTGCAGCGCATCTATGCGCATGAATCGATCTACGATGAACTGCGCAAGCGCCTGGTCGCCGCTGCGAAGAAACTCAAGACCGGTGACCCGAAGAAGAAGGACACCTTCCTGGGCCCCATGGTCGACGAGGCCGCGGCCAAGCGCCTTGAAGGATGGATTGTCGATGCACGCAAGCACGGCGCGAAGGTGCTGTGTGGCGGCAACCGCAAGGGCAACGTGCTCGATGCCACGGTCGTGGAAGGCGTCAAGCCGGAGCTGGATCTAAGCCGCCGCGAAGCCTTCGGTCCGGTAGTGCTGCTGGCACCTTATAGCCGCTTCGACGACGCCCTGGCCGCGGTCAATGATTCGGACTTCGGCCTGCAGGCGGGCATCTTCACCCAGGACCTCGACCATGCCATGCGTGCCTGGGCTGAGCTCGAGCAAGGCGGCGTGATCGTCAACGACGTACCAAGCTTCCGCGTCGATTCCATGCCCTATGGCGGAGTGAAGTCGTCGGGTGTGGGCCGAGAGGGCGTGCGCTATGCCATCGACGACATGAGCGACCTGCGCCTGATGGTGATGCGCGATGCCGGCTGGGCTTCACAAGCCCAATAAGCCCAACATAAGGCAAAGGCCTTAGACTCTAGCGCCCTTCCTTTCTCCTCAAGAGCGCATGGAAACCACCGACCGTCGCCAATTCTGGTGGTTCATGCTGCTGGCCCTGGTGGTGCTGGCCGCGGGACTTGGCCTGCGCGACCCATGGCCGCCTGACGAGCCCCGCTTCACCCTGATCGCCCGGCAGATGGTCGAATCGGGCCAGTGGCTTTTCCCGCACCGCGGTATCGAACTGTATTCGGACAAACCGCCGTTCCTGATGTGGCTGGAGGCGGCGGCATTCACCGTCACCGGCCAATGGCGCATCGCTTTCCTGTTTCCCTCGCTTATCGCTGGCATGGCTACCCTGGCATTGACCTGGGATATCGGCCGCCGGCTGTGGAGCCCGCGCGTGGGCCTGTACGCCGCCATCGCGGTGCTCGTCACGGTGCAGTTCGTCGAACAGTCCCGCCGGGCGCAGATCGATCCGATCGTGATGTGCTGGATCACCCTGGGCAACTGGGGCATCCTCCGCCACTGCCTGCGCGGGCCCAACTGGCGGGCGTTCTGGTTGGGCTGCTTCGCCGCGGGTCTGGGCGTGATCACCAAGGGCGTGGGCATCCTGGCCCTCTTCATGCTGATCCCCTATGCCGTGGTGCGCCGCCGCGGTTGGCCTGGCGTTACGCAAACGCAGGGCGACGCCTGGCGGTGGGCAGGCGGCGCGCTGGCATTCTTCCTGGCGATCGCGGTGTGGCTGG
>Ga0307510_10000578_pt1 | contig 36983 bp, 32 predicted proteins | sample 12_EM_MG_FD_207224 | JGI IMG/M metagenome (GOLD analysis project Ga0307510, IMG submission 207224) | Populus trichocarpa ectomycorrhiza microbial communities from riparian zone in the Pacific Northwest, United States - 12_EM | ecosystem: Host-associated > Plants > Roots > Unclassified | place...
ACACCTGCTTCACCGAGCTGTAGATCGACTTGACGATGGGGATCTGGCTCAGCACGCGGCTGCCCTGGCGCAGCCACCACTGGCCGACGATGTTGGTCGCGAACACGCCGGTGACCAGCAGCATCGCCACGACCACGATCACGCCCAGCCCGGGGATCTGCAGCAGCAGGTCGATCAGCGGCGCGGCGCCCGACGGCAGCACCGCGCGGCCGGCGTTCAGGAACCAGCCGAACACGCCGTCGAGCAGGCCGAGCGCGGCCTGCAGCACCCAGATGGTGACGGCGAGCGGAAGCCAGACGAGCAGCCCGGCGATGAGGTATTTCTTCAAGATGGTCCTTGGGCAGCGCGCTTACTTGGTGCCGGAGGAAGCGGCCGGCGGTGCGGGAGCAGGCGCAGCGGCAGGTGCCGGCGCGGCATCGCTCTTGGCGGTCGTTGCCGGCGCCGCGGGTGCCGCCGTGGACTCGGTCTTGGGCGTCTCGGCCTTGGCGCCGCCCTCGACCGGCTTGGCCGGGGTGTCGCCGCCGCGGAAATCGGTCACGTACCAGCCCGAACCCTTGAGCTGGAACCCGGCCGCGGTGACCTGCTTGACGAAGGTCGGCGCCCCGCAAGACGGACACACGGTCAGCAGCGGGTCGGACATCTTCTGCAGCACATCTTTCGCGTGCCCGCAGGTGGCGCAGCGGTATGCGTAGATTGGCATTTGGGTCTGACCTTCTAAGCTCTTGATTCGAAAAGGAAAACCTCGAATTATACGGCGCGGCTCAATGCCACCTCAGGAACAGGACCGCAACGCCCAGCCCCAGCAACACGCCGAACGCCCCCGCAATGATGATGCGCAGCAAGCCGTTGGTGTGGCGCTGCTCGGCCAGCAGCGCCTCCAGCGCGCGTTCCTGCGACGTGCCGCGCGGCTGCAACGCATGGTGCAGCAAGCGTGGCAGTTCGGGCAACAGCTGCACGTAGCGAGGCGCCTCGTTCTTCAAACGTTCGACCAGGCCGGCCCAGCCCACCTGCTTGTTCATCCAGTCCTCGAGGAAGGGCTTGGCGGTGTTCCACAGGTCGAGCTCGGGATCGAGCTGGCGGCCCAGGCCTTCGACGTTGAGCAGTGTCTTTTGCAGCAGCACGAGCTGCGGCTGGATCTCGACGTTGAAGCGGCGCGAGGTCTGGAACAGCCGCAGCAGCACCTGGCCGAGCGAGATGTCCTTCAGCGGCCGGTCGAAATGCGGCTCGCACACGGCGCGGATCGCGCCTTCGAGCTCGTCGACGCGCGTCGTCGCCGGCACCCAGCCGCTCTCGACGTGGAGTTCGGCGACGCGCTTGTAGTCGCGCCGGAAGAACGCGATGAAGTTCTGCGCCAGGTATTCCTTGTCGAACTCGGTCAGTGTGCCGACGATGCCGAAGTCCAGCGCGATGTAGCGGCCAAAGCTGGCCGGCGCGGTGCTCACCTGGATGTTGCCCGGGTGCATGTCGGCGTGGAAGAAGCCGTCGCGGAACACTTGCGTGAAGAAGATCGTGACGCCGTCGCGCGCCAGCTTGGGGATGTCGACGCCGGCATCACGCAGCCGCTGCACCTGGCTGATGGGCACGCCGTTCATGCGCTCCATCACGATCACGGTCTGCTTGCACAGGTCCCAGACCATCTCGGGCACGAGGATCAGGTCCAGGCCCTGCATGTTGCGGCGCAGCTGCGCGGCGTTGGCGGCCTCGCGCACCAGGTCGAGTTCGTCGTGCAGGTAGTTGTCGAACTCGGCCACGACCTCGCGCGGCTTCAGGCGCTTGCCGTCGGCGCTCAGCCGTTCGACCCAGGCGGCCAGCGTGCGCATCAGCGAGAGGTCGTCGTCGATCACCTCGAGCATGCCGGGGCGCAGCACCTTCACGGCGACCTCGCGGCCGTCTTTCAGCGTCGCGAAGTGGACTTGCGCAATCGACGCGCTCGCCACCGGCTCGGCCTCGAAGCTCGCGAAGATCGCTTCGATCGACTGGCCGAACGCCGCCTCGACGAGCCGGCGCGCGTGCTCGGCCGGAAACGGCGGCACGTTGTCCTGCAGCTGTGCGAGTTCGTCGGCCAGGTCGGCTGGCAGCAGGTCGCGCCGCGTCGACAGCACCTGGCCGAACTTGACGAAGATCGGGCCGAGGCGCTCCAGCCCCATGCGCAGGCGCACGCCGCGCGGCGCATCCAGCGTGCGGCCGATGGTCATCACGCGCACCAGCAGCCGCACCCAGCGCTGCCTGAAGCTGGAGAGCGCGAGCTCGTCCAGGCCGTAGCGCAGAACCGTGACGCAGATGAAGATGAGCCGGGTCAGGTGCCTCATCGACGCCCGACCAGCCCGCTCAGCGTCTTCGCCGCCTCGCGCATGCCGCTCGCGATGCCACCCGCCAGGCGGGCAATCTCGCGTGCCGGCGCCTGGCCGACGATGCGGGCGAGGTCGTCCTGGACGTCCCAGCGAAGGTTGTCGAACAACCAGTTCAGGTCGGTGGCGAATGCCGCGTCGCCGGCGACCGCCACCTGGGGCCGCGTGCCGGTCAGTGCCTGGGCCATCGCCAGCGCCGGATTGGAGGCGTCGATGTTGACGCGCAGATCGGGTTCGCCCACCGCGTCGGCACCGCACCACTCGATCAGACCGGCCGGTGTGACCCGGAATGCAGTCGCCGGCAACGGCGGCAGCAACGCCGGCCAGCCGTCGAAGTGCAGCAGGATGTGGCGTCCCGAGTGAGCAGCCAAGCGCTGCGTGGCCACCGGCTCGCTCGCCAACACGTGGTTGACGAGCAGCGTCAAGCGTTCGATGGCCGCCTGCCCGAGCAGGGTGTTGAGACTGTGAAACATGCACGGATTGTAGGCACGCCCCTGCGCACCTCCCCCACAGACGAGGGCCGGGCGGCCGCGCGAATTGATGGAGAATCCGCCGGTCACGTTGCAGCCCGACCGCACCGCGTGGGACGGCGAGGCGCATGCCGGCCCTTCACACGTGATCGGCGTGGCGCACGGACACCACGAGCCCATGTTTGACGACCGCACCTACAAGAGAACGTTCTACAGCGCGCCGCAGTCGGTGACCTCGCTGGTGGCGGCGTTTCTCGAGCCCAGCATCACGGTGCTCACGTTCCTGATCGCGACGGTCGCATCGGACGAGCTGGTCGACCGTCCGGCGCTGACGCTGTGCCTGCTGGTGTTCGCACTGACCTTCCCGGGGCGCAACCGGTTTCGCGAGAACCTGATCGCCGCCGGGGTCGACATCGTCTCATCGTGGGTCACGCTGGTCGCCATCCTTGCGCTCTGCGGGTATGCGACGCGCAGCCTGCACTACTTCGAGGACGATGTGCTCCTCATCTGGCTGCTCGTCACGCCGGTGCTGCAGTGGCTGGCCGTCTGGATCGGGTCGCTGGTCGTGCGCCACCTCTCGGCGCGGCCCGAGGCACGGCGCACGGCGGTCGTCGTCGGCGGCGGCACCTTGGGCGTCAAGGTCGCGAAGGCCCTCGGCGAGGGCGTGGACCAGGGCCTGGACTTCGTCGGCTTCTTCGACGACCGCACCGACGACCGCCTGCACCAGGAGGCGACCGCCCAGTGCCTCGGCGGCCTGAAGGACGTGGCAAGCTACTGCACCGAGCACGGCGTGCGCGAGGTCTACATCACGCTGCCGCTGGGCTCGCAGCCGCGCATCGTCGAGCTGCTCGAGCAGGTGCAGGGCACGACCGCCTCGCTGTTCTTCGTGCCCGACGTGTTCGGCATCAGCATCATCCAGGGCCGCCTGCAGGACATGAACGGCGTGCCGGTCGTCGGCATCTGCGAAACGCCGTTCACGGGCACCAACGAGCTGATGAAGCGGGTCAGCGACATCGTGCTGGCGTCCATCATCCTGATCCTGATCTCGCCCATCCTGCTCGCGCTGGCGATCGGCGTGAAGCTGAGTTCACCGGGGCCGGTGATCTTCAGGCAGCGGCGCAACGGGCTGGACGGCGGCGAGATCGTGGTCTACAAGTTTCGGTCGATGACCGCGCAGGACAACGGCCCGGTCGTGCGCCAGGCCACCAAGCACGACGCACGCATCACGCCTTTCGGCGCGTTCATCCGCCGCACCTCGCTGGACGAACTGCCGCAGTTCATCAACGTGCTGCAGGGGCGCATGAGCATCGTCGGGCCGCGGCCGCACGCGGTCGCGCACAACGAGCAGTACCGTCAGCTGATCAAGGCCTACATGGTGCGCCACAAGGTCAAGCCCGGCATCACCGGCTGGGCTCAGGTCAACGGCCACCGTGGCGAGACTGACACGATCGAGAAGATGCAGGCCCGCGTCGAATACGATCTGGAATATCTGCGCAACTGGTCGCTGGGCCTGGACTTGCAGATCATCGTGCGCACCGTTCGGCTGGTGTTCTTCGACCGGCACGCATATTGAGATGGTGTGTTGACGCGTCCGCGCATGCGCGGTGCGCCCTTTGGAGGGTCATATGCAAAGTCACAAGATGCAACAAGCGCATCGCGCTGCAGTCGTGCCGTCGCTGGTCGCGGCACTCGCCGCTGCGTTCAGCACGGGGGCGTGGGCCCAAGAAGAGCCGAGTCCGTACTACATCGGGATCACACAGGCGCTGACCCACGACTCCAACGTCTATGGGTCTCCGAACGCGATCAGCGACAACTATTCGAGCACCGGCCTCAGAGGGGGTTTCGATCAAATGATCAGCCGGCAACGCCTCTACGGCAACGCCAACGTGCGCTACAACAAGTACCAATCGGAAACCGGGCTTGACAACACGAGCTACGGCGTCGCCGGCGGCTGGGACTGGGCCACCATCAACGAACTCTCGGGCACGCTCGCCGCGACCGCGAATCAGAGTCTGGCCAGTCTCGACACCACGGCCGGTTCTCAGCAGAACACGAATGGCGAGAAGAACCTCGTCAAGTCGGATCAGTTGAGCGCGAGTGTCATGTGGGGCGGCGCGGCGGCGCTCAGCCTGCAGGGCGCGTATTCGCATAGCCGCGTGAGCTACTCGGCCGCGTCGTATGCGGCGCTGGCGTCCTCGGCCGATTCGGCAAGTATCGGTATCTTCTATCGGCTCGGGCCGGACATCAGGCTGGGCACCGCGCTGCGCTATGTTCGGACCGACTCGCCCAACGGCTTCACGCCCACCACCGGCCCCACGGAGCCAAACACCTCGAACATTCGCAACCTCGACCTGACCGCAGACTGGCATGTGACTGCGCAAAGCGGAGTCGACGCGCGGCTGAGTTGGACGCGACAGACCAACTCGAACGAAAACATGACCGATCTTGACTTTTCGGGTTTGACGGGCATGTTCACTGCCAAATATGCGCCGACCGGCAAGACCCGGCTGAGTGCGTCGCTCAGCCGAGACGTGGGAACGAACGCCGCATTCTTCAACAACCCGAACGCCGGCACGACCGGCCAGACGAGTAGCACCTACCTGACGCACAACAGCCAGACGACCGACACGCTGTCGCTCACTGCCAACTACCTGGCCACGGCAAAGATCACCTTGAACACGGTGGCGAGCTACCGACGCTCGAAGATCGTCTACGACGGCGGCAGTGCACCGGTCGACGGAAACGACGACATCAAGAGCATTGCGCTCGGCGCCGAGTACGCCATCGCACGCAGCTGGCAACTGGCCTGCAAGCTGGCGCACTCGTCGCGCAACGTGTCGGGCTCATCGAACTTCTCATACACCGACAACTCGCTGGGCTGCTCGGCTCAGCTGACGCTACGATGAGCAGCGCGCCCCTGATCCTGCTGACCGGTGCGACCGGCTTCATCGGCTCGCACACCTGGCTCGCGCTGCTGTCGGCCGGATTCCGGGTCGTCGGCATCGACGATTTCTCGAACAGCTCACCCGAGGTGCTGAACCGCCTCAAGACCTTGAGCGGCAGCACGCCCGACTTCATCCGTGGCAACGTCTGCGACGCGGCGTTTCTCGACAGCGTGTTCAGCCGCGAGCGCATCGCCGCGGTCGTCCACTTCGCCGCATTCAAGGCGGTCGGCGAGAGCACCGCGAAGCCGCTGGCCTACTACGCGAACAACATCGGTGGCCTGCTCACGCTGACGCAGGCGATGGCGCGGCACGGCTGCAAGGCGGTGGTGTTCAGCTCCAGCGCCACCGTCTATGCGCAGTCGGAGGTTCAACCGCTGCGCGAAGACTTCCCACTCGGCACCACCAGCCCCTACGCGGCCACCAAGCTGATGGGCGAGAACATCCTGCGCGACGCGCTCGCGGCCGACCCGTCATGGGCGGTCGCGCTGCTGCGCTACTTCAACCCGGTGGGCGCACACGAGAGCGGCCTGATCGGCGAGGACCCGCGCGGCATCCCGAACAACCTGATGCCCTTCGTCGCGCAGGTGGCCGTGGGCAAGCGCGAGCGCCTGCAGGTCTTCGGCAACGACTACGACACCCCCGACGGCACCGGCGTGCGCGACTACATCCATGTGATGGACGTCGCCGAAGGCCACGCCGCCGCGCTGCGCCACCTGCTGGACGGCAAAGGCTCGATCACGCTGAACCTCGGCAGCGGCCGCGGCAGCAGCGTGCTGGAACTGGTGCATGCGTTCGAGCGCGCGAGCGGCCGGAAAATTGCTTATGACGTCGTCGGTCGCCGCCCCGGCGACATCGGCGCCTTCTGGGCCGACCCGGCGCTGGCCTTGCGCACGCTGGGCTGGTCCGTCAAGCGCGACCTCGACACCATGTGCGCCGACGGCTGGCGCTGGCAAAGCACGAACCCCAACGGCCTCGCAGGCTGAAGACCTCCTACATGAAGAATTCGATCCACGTCCAACCCGTCATCATGGCCGGCGGCAGCGGCACCCGGCTGTGGCCGCTGTCGCGCGCCCAGCACCCCAAGCAGTTCCTGGTGCTGCAACAGGGTAACCGCAGCCTGTTCCAGCAGGCGGCGCAACGACTGTCGGGGCTCGCCGCCGCCGACATCCAGATGGCTGCGCCCACCATCGTCGGCAACGACGAGCACCGCTTCCTGGTGCTCGACCAGTTGCGCGAGCTGAAGAACCTGCCCGCAGCCACCGCGCTGCTCGAGCCGACCGGCCGCAACACCGCGCCGGCGATGACGCTGGCGGCGCTGCACGCGCTCGACTCGGGCACCGACCCGGTGCTGGTCGTCAGCCCGGCGGACCAGACCGTGACCGACGAAGCGGCGTTCACCGCGGCGCTGCAGAACGCGGTGCGCGTCGCGGCCGGCGGTGCGATCGTGATCCTGGGCGTCACCCCCGACCGGCCCGAAACCGGCTTCGGCTACATCCATGCCGGCGACGGCGGCGCAGGCCAGGCCCAGCTGGTCGCCCAGTTCGTCGAGAAGCCCGATGCCGCCACCGCGCAGCGCTACCTGGACGCCGGCGACTACTACTGGAACAGCGGCATGTTCGTGGTGCGTGCGTCGGTGTGGCTGGCCGCGCTCGAACGCTTCCGGCCCGACATCGCCGCGGCCTCGCGCCTGGCCTGGGCCGCGAAGAGCATCGACGCGAGCTTCATCCGCCCCGGCCGCGAAGAGTTCGGCGCGATCCCCAGCGAGTCGGTCGACTACGCGGTGATGGAGAAGTGCCCGAACGCCAGCGAGTTCGACATCCGCATGGTGCCGCTGAACGCCGGCTGGTCCGACCTCGGTGCGTGGGACGCCGTCTGGCAGGTCAGCGCGAAGGACGCCGACGGCAACGCCAGTGTCGGCGATGCGCTGCTCAACGACAGCCGCAACACGCTGGTGCACGCGACGAGCCGGCTCGTCGGCGTGGTCGGGCTGGACAACGTGATCGTGGTCGAGACACCGGATGCGGTGCTGGTCACCGACCGCTCGCGCAGCCAGGACGTCAAGTCCATCGTCAACCAGCTGCAAGGTGCCGGCCGCAGCGAGCACACGCTGCATCGCCAGGTGCACCGGCCCTGGGGCTGGTACGACAGCATCGACGCCGGCCCGCGCTTTCAGGTCAAGCGCATCATGGTCAAGCCCGGCGCGAGCCTGAGTCTGCAGATGCACCACCACCGCGCCGAGCACTGGATCGTCGTCACCGGCACCGCCGAGGTCACCAACGGCGACAAGGTCATCATGCTGACCGAGAACCAGAGCACCTACATCCCGCTGGGCACGACGCACCGCCTGGCCAACCCGGGCAAGGTGCCGCTCGAGATCATCGAAGTGCAGTCGGGCAGCTACCTCGGCGAAGACGACATCGTGCGCTTCGAAGACACCTACGGGCGAGTGAAGTGACGCAGCGCGTGCCGCGCCTCGCGATCACCGCCTGTCTCTGAGCAGCCGGGGCGACATGCAGACGGTTGCAGTCATCGGCCTGGGTTACGTGGGCCTGCCGCTGGTCGTCGAGTTCGGCAAGCACACGCGCACCATCGGCTTCGACATCGTCGAGGACAAGGTCGCGAAATGCCGCGCCGGCACCGACCCGTCGCGCGAGATTCCCGACGCCGAGATGGCGCTGGCGGTGCACGCCGAATACACCAGCGACCCGCACGCGCTGCGCGAGGCCGACTTCATCCTGATCGCGGTGCCCACGCCGGTGGATGCCGCGCGCATTCCCGACTTCGGTCCGCTGATCGGCGCCAGCCGACACATCGCTCAGCACCTGAAGCGCGGCGCGACGGTGATCTACGAATCGACGGTCTACCCGGGGGCGACCGAAGAAATCTGCATCCCGGTGCTGGAGCAGATCTCGGGCCTCACCTGGAAGCGCGACTTCTTCGTCGGCTACAGCCCCGAGCGCATCAACCCGGGCGACCGCGAGCACATGCTGACCAACGTCGTGAAGGTCGTCTCCGGCGACACGCCCGAGACGCTGGCCCGGGTCGCCGCGCTGTACGAACTGGTCGTCAAGCCCGGTGTGTATCGCTGCTCCAGCATCAAGGCCGCCGAGGCCTGCAAGGTCATCGAGAACACGCAGCGCGACCTCAACATCGCGCTGATGAACGAACTCGCGATCATCTTCGACAAGGTCGGCATCGACACGCACGAGGTGCTCGAGGCGGCCGGCACGAAGTGGAACTTCCTCAAGTTCACGCCCGGCCTGGTCGGCGGCCACTGCATCGGCGTCGACCCCTACTACCTGACGCACAAGGCCGAGATGCTGGGCTACCACCCGCAGGTGATCCTGGCCGGGCGGCGCATCAACGACGGCATGGGCAAGTACATCGCCGAGCAGACCGTCAAGCAGATGATCGCCAGCGGCACCTCCATCAAGGGCGCGAAGGTCAACGTGCTCGGACTGACCTTCAAGGAAGACTGCGCCGACCTGCGCAACAGCAAGGTCGTCGACATCATCAACGAGCTCAAGACCTACGGCTGCGAGGTCTTCGTGCACGACCCCGAGGGCGACCCCGCGGAGGCCTTGCACGAACACGGCGTCGCGCTGTCGAACTGGAGCGACCTGCCGCGTGCCGACGCGATCGTCGCGGCGGTGGCTCACAAGCCCTACCGGCGCCTGAGCATCGACGAGATCCGCAGCAAGGTCGTCGACGCCGGCTGCTTCATCGATGTGAAGGCCGGCTTCGATGCGCGCGCACTTGGCGCGACCGGCCTGCGGGTGTGGCGGCTGTGATCGCTGAAAATCCTGACCCCTACGGAATGAACCGACCATGATTCTCGTGACAGGCGGCGCCGGCTTCATCGGCGCGAATTTCGTCCTCGACTGGCTCGCCAGCACGTCGGAGCCGGTCGTCAACCTCGACGCGCTGACCTATGCCGGCAACCTCGAGAGCCTGGCCTCGTTGCAGGGCGACGCGCGCCATGTCTTCGTGCAAGGCGACATCTGCGACCGCGAGCTGCTGGCGCGCCTGATGGCCGAACACCAGCCGCGTGCCATCGTCCACTTCGCGGCCGAGAGCCACGTCGACCGCAGCATCCACGGCCCCGGCGCCTTCATCAAGACCAATGTCGACGGCACCTTCGCGCTGCTCGAAGCGGCGCGTGCGCATTGGTCAACACTCGAAGGCGAGGCCAAGGCCGCGTTCCGCTTCCACCATGTGTCCACCGACGAGGTCTACGGCTCGCTGGGCAAGACCGACGCGCCGTTCACCGAAGACCATGTTTACGAACCGAACAGCCCGTACTCCGCCAGCAAGGCCGCGAGCGATCACCTGGTGCGCGCGTGGCACCACACCTACGGTCTGCCGGTGGTCACGACCAACTGCTCGAACAACTACGGGCCCTATCACTTCCCCGAGAAGCTGATCCCCTTGATGATCGTCAACGCGCTCGCCGGCAAGCCGCTGCCGGTGTACGGCGACGGCCAGCAGATCCGCGACTGGCTGTATGTGAAGGACCACTGTTCGGCGATCCGCGAGGTGCTCGCGCGCGGCCGCCTGGGCGAGACCTACAACATCGGCGGCTGGAACGAAAAGCCCAACATCGAGATCGTGCAGACCATTTGCGCGCTGCTCGACGAGATGCAGCCCGATCCGGCCGGCAGCTACAGCCGGCTCATCACCTACGTGACCGACCGCCCGGGCCACGACCGCCGCTACGCGATCGACGCGCGCAAGCTCGAGCGCGAGCTCGGCTGGAAGCCGGCCGAGACCTTCGACACCGGCATCCGCAAGACGGTGCGCTGGTACCTCGACCACCGCGACTGGGTCGGCCACGTGCAGAGCGGCGCCTACCGTGAGTGGGTCGCGACCAACTACAGCGAGCGGGCCGCCGCGTGAAGATCCTGCTGCTCGGCAAGAACGGCCAGGTCGGCTGGGAGTTGCAACGCGCGCTTGCGCCGCTCGGCGAGCTCGTCGCGCTCGATTTCGACAGCCCGGGTCCGTTGAGTGCCGATTTCTCCAAACCCGAATCGCTGGCCGCCACGGTGCAGGCGGTGCGGCCGCAGATCATCGTCAATGCCGCGGCGCACACCGCGGTCGACAAGTGCGAAAGCGAGCCCGACGTGGCCCGTGCGTTGAATGCCGAGTCGCCAGCCGTGCTCGCCCGCGAAGCCCAGCGGCTCGGCGCCTGGCTGATGCACTACAGCACCGACTACGTGTTCGACGGCAGCGGCACGACGCCTTGGGTCGAGGACTCGCCGACCGGCCCGCTCAGCGTCTACGGTGCGACCAAGCTCGAGGGCGAAGAGGCGATCCGCGCGAGCGGCTGCCGACACCTGATCCTGCGCACCAGCTGGGTCTACGCGGCGCGCGGCGGCAACTTCGCGAAGACGATGCTGAAGCTCGCAAAGGAACGCGACCGGCTGACCGTGATCGACGATCAGATCGGCTCGCCGACCGGCGCCGACCTGCTCGCCGACATCACCGCGCACGCGCTGCGCACCGCGCTGCAGCGCCCGGAGGTGGCAGGCACATACCACGCCGTCGGCGACGGCGAGACGAGCTGGCACGGCTACGCCCAGCACGTGATCGAGTTCGCGCGTGCGCGCGGCGAGACCATCAAGGTGGCGCGCGACGCGATCGCGCCGGTGCCGACCAGCGCCTTCCCGACACCGGCGAAGCGCCCGGCCAATTCGCGCATGAACACGCACAAGCTGCGCGCGACCTTCGGCCTGACCCTGCCCAGCTGGCAGGCCGGTGTCGACCGCATGCTGACCGAAGTGTTGAGCTGAACCCAACCATACCGACATGACCACGACCCCACGCAAAGGCATCATCCTCGCTGGCGGCTCAGGCACGCGCTTGCACCCGGCCACGCTGGCCATGAGCAAGCAGCTGCTGCCGGTGTACGACAAGCCGATGGTCTACTACCCGCTGGCCACGCTGATGCTTGCCGGCATCCGCGACATCCTGCTGATCAGCACGCCGCAAGACACGCCGCGTTTCGAGGCGCTGCTGGGCGACGGCAGCAAATGGGGCGTGAACATCAGCTACTGCGTGCAGCCCAGCCCCGACGGCCTGGCGCAGGCCTTCATCCTGGGCAGGCGCTTCGTCGACAACCAGCCCAGCGCGCTGGTGCTGGGCGACAACATCTTCTACGGCCACGACCTGCAACGCCTGCTCGAAGCGGCGACGCACCGCCCGACCGGCGCGTCGGTGTTCGCCTACCACGTGCACGACCCGGAACGCTACGGCGTGGTCGACTTCGACGACCGGCGGTGCGCGCTCAGCATCGAAGAAAAGCCCAAGGTGCCGAAGAGCAACTACGCGGTCACGGGCCTGTACTTCTACGACAACCAGGTCTGCGACATCGCCGCCGCCATCCAGCCGTCGGCGCGCGGCGAACTGGAGATCACCGACGTGAACGCCGCCTACCTGAAGCAGGGCCAGCTCAACGTCGAGATCATGGGCCGCGGCTTCGCGTGGTTGGACACCGGCACGCACGACAGCCTGCTCGAGGCCGGCCAGTTCATCGCCACGCTCGAGAAGCGCCAAGGCCTGAAGGTCGCCTGCCCCGAAGAGATCGCCTACCGCTGCGGCTGGATCAGCGCCACCCAGCTCGAAGCCTTGGCACAACCCATGCTGAAGAACGGCTACGGCCAGTACCTGCTGCACTTGCTGAAGACCAAGAGCTACTGATGAACGTCATCCCCACCGCCATCGCCGATGTGCTGATCCTCGAGCCCAAGGTGTTCGGCGACGAGCGCGGCTTCTTCATGGAGAGCTTCACCCAGCGCGTCTTCGACGACGCCGTCGGGCGGCACGTCGGGTTCGTGCAGGACAACCATTCGCGCTCGGCGCGTGGCGTGCTGCGCGGCATGCATTTCCAGGCTGGCACCCACGCCCAGGGCAAGCTGGTGCGCGTCGTGCAGGGCAGCGTGTTCGACGTCGCGGTCGATGTCCGCGCCGACAGCCCCACGTACGGCCAGTGGGTCGGCGTCGAACTCAGCGCGACCAACCGCCGTCAGCTCTGGGTTCCGCCCGGCCTGGCGCACGGCTTTCTCGTGTTGAGCGAGCATGCCGACTTTCTGTACAAGACCACCACCTACTACGAACCGAAGGCCGAACTCGCGCTGCGCTGGGACGACCCCCACGTCGGCATCGTGTGGCCCGACCTCGGCATGGCGCCGGTGCTGTCGGCGAAAGACGCCGCAGCGCCGCTCTGGAACGACATGGCGCGGGCCTGAGCCATGCATGCCGACCTCAGCCTGCCGACCCGCTTCGTTTCCAGCGACCAGGCGGCGGATCTCTGCGTCATCCTGGTGAACTACAACACGGCACACCTGCTGGAGCGCTGCCTGGGCGAATTGCGCCGCGCGAGTTCGGGGCTGGCGGTACGCGTCGTGATCGTCGACAACGCATCGCGCGACGGCTCTGCCGACTTCATACGCGCCACCTTCCCCGATTGCATCCTGATCGCCAACCGCGACAACGTCGGATTCGGTCGAGCGAACAACCAGGCGCTGCCATTCGCCGATGCCCCGTGTGTGCTGCTGCTGAATGCGGACGCCTTCGTGCTGCCGGACACGCTGGTCAAGAGCCTCGCCTACATGAAATCGCATGCGCGCTGCGGCGTGCTCGGTGTCGAGCTGGTGGACGAGGCGCGCAAGAGCCTGTGGAGCCGCGGACGCCCGTTCCCCAACCTGTGGCGTAACTTTCTGATGGAAACCGGGCTGCGCTGGCTCGGCAGCCCCAACCCGCCGAACGCCAGCCCGGTCGAGGGCGAAGCGCACGCCTGGCACTGCGACTGGGTGGTCGGCTGCTACTACCTGGTTCGACGCGAGGTGATCCAGCAGATCGGCTTGTTCGACCCGAGGTATTTTCTCTACTTTGAAGAAGTGGACCATTGCCGCGCCGTTCACCAGGCCGGCTGGAGCGTCCAGTGCCTGGACGATGTCGAGGTGATCCACGTCGGCGGCGGCAGTGCCGAGACCGAAGGCGAACTCAGCGCCTCCGGTCGGCAGATATCGGCGTTGCAGACCGAAAGCGAGTTGCTCTACTTCCGCAAGCACAACGGCCTGCTCGGCATGGCGAGCGTCGTCGGGCTGTCCCTGCTGTCCGACGCGATCCGCTCGCTCAAGTGGTTGCTGAAGAGGCGCCCGCTCGCCGGCCTCGGCGTGTTCTGGCGCCACAGCGCGATGGTGTGGGGTCTGGCGCTGCGCACGCGCCTGGGAACGCGGGCCACCCGCTGACGACGAACCCTCGGGGACTGAACCGAGGCACGACCGACCGTCAAGGCGCATCGGACTGTGACGTTTTCGACGTCTGCACCAGTTCCTCGCGAGCCGAGTTCCGCTTCGTCCGTAAGCGTGGTGAGTGAAGCATCGCCTCGCTGCTGCGCCAGTGCGGTTGACAGCGCGGAGGTGGCGAGATGAGGCGGCGGACCATGCCTCGTCCGACATGCTGGTGGCTCCGACGACAGCGGACCTCGGTCCGCTCTCGGTCTTTCTCGAAGCCATGGCGATTCGCCTGCCGGCCATCGTCACCGATGTGGGGGCCGGCACCGAGGTGATTCAGACACTGCTCGAGAACCTGGCCTTGTGCCGTCAGATGGGCGAGCGCGGCCGCGAACTGATCGAACAAAATTTCAACGCGAGCATCGAGATGCCCAAGATACTGGCCCTGACGAAAAGCGCGGTGAACAAGGCCGGCAAGCGCTAGCGTCTCAGCACCAAGAACAGCAGCGCCATCAGCACCACGGAAGCCACCAAACGAGTCCTGACGCGCCATCTGTGTGCGCGCTCGATGTCTTGCTGCATCCCCACTCCCTGAGGCCGACGGTACGCCCGCCGTGACACGGCACGCAGTGCATAAGTCGTGCCGAAGTCCGCCGCACATCGCAGTCGCCGGACCCCGAAACAGGGGGTGGGGGTAAGCAGCAGAATTTCCACTCAGTGCCGCTAGCATCGGGGCCAGCCATCAACGCACGGACCACCACCGCCCACAGGGTTGCCGGGTGTCGAGTTCGCAGTGCGGGGCCGACCCCTAGCCGCCTCCTGGAGCGCCCTGCAGTGCAGCACAAAAATGTCGTCGCGAACTCTCATCCTGGCAGCTACCGCGCCGACATCGACGGCCTTCGCGCCGTGGCCGTGCTGTCGGTCATCGGCTTCCACGCCTTCCCGAACCTGCTGCCCGGTGGGTTCATCGGCGTCGACATCTTCTTCGTCATCTCCGGCTACCTGATCTCCGGCATCATCTTCAAAGAGGTCGACAAAGGCCGGTTCAGCTTCGTCGATTTCTACAGCCGACGCATCAGGCGCATCTTCCCGGCGCTGGCTTTGGTGTTGGGCATCGGTCTCTTGTTCGGCAGCATGGTGCTGTTTCCGAAGGCCGCGGCGGAACTCGGCTTGCACACGGCCGCCGGTGCGCTGTTCGTCTCGAACCTGTTGCTGTGGACCGAGTCGGGCTATTTCGACGGCGAAGCGGCGCTCAAGCCGCTGCTGCACTTGTGGTCGCTGGGCATCGAAGAGCAGTACTACATGCTGTGGCCGATCGCGATCGCCTTCTGTCACCGCTGGACCCGGCTGCGGCTCGGCATGCTGATCACGTTGGCCCTCGCCTCGTTCGCGCTGAACCTCGCGCTGCTGGGCCCGCACCCCGTGTCGGCGTTCTACCTGCCGTTCACGCGCTTCTGGGAGTTGCTGGTCGGTGCCGGGCTGGCATACGCCACGCTCTACGGGCGCGGCATGCGGTCAGCGGTCGACGCCAGGCTGCGGCAGGCCATGGCCTGGGCTGGCGCGCTGCTGCTGGCCATCGGGCTGGTGAGCTTGCGGCCCGACCAGCCCTTCCCCGGCTGGCGCGCGCTGCTCCCCACCGTCGGCGCGGCGCTGCTGATCGCCGGCGGCCCCGCCGCCTGGCCGAACCGCCATGTGCTGTCGTTGCGGCTCGCCACCTTCGTCGGTGCGATCAGCTACCCGCTCTACCTTTGGCACTGGCCGTTGTTGGTCTTTCCGAGGCTGCTGGGCGACCACACGTCGAGAAGCGAACGCATCGCCGCGGTGTTGGCGAGCATGCTGCTCGCGTGGCTCACGTACCGCTTCGTCGAGTCGCCGATCCGCTCGCGCCCGCTGCGCCTGCGCAGCACCCTGGTGCTCGCAGCCGTCGTCGGCGTCATCGGTCTCGCTGGCCTTGGCGTCTATTTTTCGCAGGGCTTCCCGCAACGCTATCCGCTGGCTCTGAGGAACGTGGCGTTGGCCGATGTGACGTTCGACTACGCCGCCTATCGCGAACGGACCTGCTTTTTGCAACCCAGCCAGGGCCCCGACGACTTCGCCGCGGATTGCGTCCAGACCGAGTCGGGCACCCGCAGAAAATTGATCGTGCTGTGGGGCGATTCGCATGCCGCGTCGCTTTATCCGGGCCTGCGGTCGTTGATCGCAGACGATGCATCGACCTACCGTCTGGCCCAGTTCACCGCGTCGGCCTGCCCGCCGGTGGTGGGCTTCAAAATGGTGAGCCGACCGCACTGCGAGGCGAACAACGAGCACGTCCTGCGTTTCGTCGAACGGGAGCGGCCGGACACCGTCGTGATGCTCGCGTCGTGGTCGTTCTACACCGGCGACGCCTTCGAGAAGCTCGCGTTGCCCGACGTGGCCCGCACGGTTGAGCAACTGCGCAAGCTGGGCGTGCGCAAAGTCGTCGTGCTCGGACCGCTGCCGCGCTGGCTCGAGCACCAACCCAACATCGTCCTGCGCGAGTGGCAGCGCACCCACACGATCGTCGAACGCAGCCGTCTCGGCTTCGACGACCGCGTCCTGGCCTTCGACAGGGACATGGCGGTGGCGCTGGCCGACTCGCCGTCGACCTTCTTGTCGCCCATCCAGACGCTGTGCAATGCGGACGGTTGTCCGCTCATCGCTCATCGAGGTACTCAGGTGTTCCCGATGGCCTGGGACGACGCACACCTGACCCTCGAAGGTGCGGACACGGTCGCCAAGGCACTGCGGCCGCTGATCCTGCCATGACCGCCAGCTGGCAAACGCGGCACAAGTCACGCCGTGGGACGCGTCTATTGGATACCATCCTGAGCAACGTTCGATGTCATGCACCCGGGCAGGCCCGATGCGCCCCTCTCATGCCCCCAGACCCGATGCACCTTAGCACCTCGTCCGTGTTCGGCGCTTGTACTTCGAAGAGGTCGATCACAGCCGCGCCGTGCACCGGGCCGGCTGGCATGGCACAGCGGCGTCACCGGCGTGACGAGCCCATCCTGTCCCGTTCCCTCGTTGAAGAACTCACCGATTACCACCTCGCGACAGGCCGGCAGCGTTCTTCGATTGCAGACGTACTCCGGGGCGATAACCGAGTTCGTTAGGTTCGACACAAAAGCACGTGCAGACCAGCACTTTCACCGTGTTTCCCCGGGATTCTCCTTATGATCGCCGAGACGTGGGCCTGCCGACTAGGAGCCTCCGCGCACATGCGGTTCAGCTTCGACTGAGGCTAAGTGATGTGTCGCTGCCTTTGCATATCAACGGACGAACGACTGATCGATGATGTGAGCGCAGGGCTTATCGGATGCCTACACGACAATGCAGCGAGCGTAACGCAAGCCTAGGCATGGCGCAATTTGCACGCTTGCTCGATGAAGCTACTACAGGTGGAGTTTGCATGAGTACCAGTTCTGATCATCTCAAAGACTTGCCACGATCTGTTCCCAGTAGGACAGGACAACTGCACAGCCCTGCGGGTGATGACGCTAGGAGTGTTGACGCGGGAGGGTCGACCGCCAGTCCAGTATTGCCAATACTTACACACGATGGGTTAAGTCTTGACTGCGCGGAAGCACGAAAAATCGGCGAATCCCTCGCGGCGGACTACTGTTTCGCAGAGCCTTTTCCTCATATTGTTCTCGACAACTTTCTTCCTCTGCCAGTTATAGATTCGGCCTGCAAGAACTTTCCGCTGGAGGATCTAAAGTCAGACAGAAAGTTTGAAATGGGGTATGCGGGACTGCACAAGCGCCAAATATTCCCCGACGACTGCAATTCTGGCGCGCGGCAGTTTTTTCATTTTTTCAACTCGCGCCCAATGATCGAATTTCTTGAGGGTATTTCATCGATACCTGGATTGATCTCCGACCCTTTTTATGCGGGCGGCGGTTATCATGAAACGGCGACTGGTGGCAAACTTGGAATTCACGCTGATTTTCGAATCGAGGAGCGAGCCCATTTGCATCGGCGAATGAATGTTATTATTTATCTCAATGAGCACTGGAAAGATGAGTACGGTGGTTTTCTCGAGCTTTGGGATCGCGACATGTCGAGAAAGAGAAAATCGGTTGCTCCAGTTTTCAATCGTTGCGTAATATTCAACACCGATGCCGACTCATTTCATGGTCACCCTGACGCACTAACGACCCCCGATGGAGTATTTAGAAGATCCGTGGCACTCTACTACTACACTGCATCAAAAGAGATATATAAAGAGGTTCCAAACAAATCTACCATATACTATGCTAGACCAGATGACTTGCAATCGACAAAACGCGAAGCGCTTGGCCTTCGATTTGATCAGCATTTGCGACAATGGGTACCACCCGCCTTGCTTCGCTACGTCTTCGCGATAAAGCGTCGGTTATCGAAGTAGATTTTCCATGAAAATCCCGTCTCCAGTGCTTGCCGAACTGCCGGCACAGGCTTGGCTGCACACCAACACGCCAGCTATCGATCCGGGGCAATGCGGAGCTTTCAATCAGCACGTCTTGACACTTTTGTGCGTATTGTCGTTTATCGTATTTTAGAGCCACGCGCAAACGAGCCGACATGATTGTCAATGCCAAGGCATTCCTTGTTGTTCTGATTATCGCTTGGGCTTTTTTTGCAGCGGCACGGCCATTTTGCGTAAGCATTATATCCACGGAGGACTACGCTCGAAGAAGAAATGTTTGGCTGGCGGTGACAGCAGCAGAATTTCTCCTCCCGAATTTCTGGCTGTACGCCATATTTGCCTTATTTTTAATATGCTGGGCCGCAAAACGAGACAAGAATCCCATTGCTCTTTTTGCACTTCTTTTATACGTCACACCACCCCTCGAATTTTACATTCCAAAACTCATTGCCCTGAATAATCTTAGAATTGTTGTAATAGCCATTCTAATCCCATTTTTCTTCAGAAAAAAGGCAGTCGACGAGTACAGCAAAGCTGACAAACTAACACTGATTGACGCATCCGTCATAGCATTCGGGATATGGCAAATTTTGCTCTTTATTCCTTATGAAGAATTTACGAATACCCTACGGCGCTCGGTTGTTTATTTTCTGGACACATTCGTTATATATTTCTGTATCGCAAGATCCGGAAAATCAAGAGTCGATGTCATCGACGTCTGCCTAATGTTTGTCTTGTCTTGTTGCATCATGTCCTTGCTGGCGGTCTTTGAATCCGTACGAGGATGGGTGCTTTATCAATATATTGGAGAAGTTTGGGGCAACTTCGACCCTCGAGCATATCTATTTAGAGATGGCCGACTCCGCGCGCAAGTGTCTGTTGGGCATTCATTGGCTTTGGGATATGTTTTGGCATTGGGTTTTGGTATTTCCCTATATTTTAGAAATATCGGACAAAGCTTTCATACCCGTTGGTTGCTTCCTTTGATATTGTGGGCAGGATTGATTGGCGCCTACTCCAGGGCTCCATGGCTTACCGCGATTTTAACGCTCGTTCTAAGCGTGGCAATTCAGCCAGGCAACATCAAAAATCTTGTCAAATTGCTAAGTATCGGCACGATCTGTTTTAGCTCCGTCTTGCTCAGTCCCTTTGGAGCAAAAATAATAGAAACACTTCCTTTTATCGGAACGGTAGATCAATTTAATGTAGAGTATAGACAGCGGCTAGCCGACCTGTCTTGGAGACTAATTCTTGAAAATCCATGGATGGGCGATCCATTTTTTCTCAATAGCATGGAAGAACTCCGGCAAGGGGATGGGATCATTGATTTAGTGAATGGTTTTGCCGCCGTGGCTCTATTCTCTGGACTGATTGGCCTGTTTTTCTATGTAAGCACATTCATTCTCGTGGGATGGAGAACTTTCAGATCAGCAATAAAATTTCAAAGAATTGGCGACGACTTTTCATATCTCGGCTACTGTTTAACAGCCTGCATGCTTGGAGCACTATTTTTCATCGGAACAGCCGGAACAGGATTTATATACTATGTTCTGGCGGGTATTATGGCCAGCTATGTACGAATCGAAAAGCTTGAAGAGAACCGAAATAAGCTGAAATCCAATGATCTCAGAACCTCCTCAAAAGCCGGCTTCGCGCGCGCCTGACCAAGCTCAACTGCGACGATATATAGCACATCAACAAGGAATATTTTAATGATTTCAGGGAGTGCCGAAAAAGCGATAGCAATGGCAGAAGATACTACTGCCATCGCGGAACTCGTCATACGACCGCGCCCGGGTTGGATTGCCATTGATTGGGCCGAGTTGTGGCACTCCCGAGAGTTACTTGGTTTCTTGGTCTGGCGGGATGTGAAAGTCAGATACAAGCAAGCGGTTTTGGGTGTCTTGTGGGCGGTGCTGCAGCCTCTATTCACCATGATCATCTTCACGGCGATATTCGGGAATTTCGCCAAGGTGCCATCTGACGGCGTGCCGTACGCGGCATTTGTCTTCGCAGGATTGATTCCTTGGACATTTTTCTCAAATAGCGTCACGCAGGCCAGCCAAAGCTTGATAAATCAACAATCATTGTTGACGAAGATATACCTTCCGAGAATATTGATACCTACAGCGTCAATAGGTGGCGCGTTGGTGGATATGGCAATCTCCTTTGTTATTTTTGTAGTCATACTTTTCTATTACAAGATCACCCCTGGCTGGGAGATTTTCTTACTCCCTCTCCTGCTTGCCATCACTGTAGCGGCCACTCTTGGTATTGGCATGGCCCTGGCCGCAATCACGGTGACTTACCGTGACTTTCGATTCGTCGTTCCGTTCATGATTCAATCATGGCTATATATCAGCCCGGTTATATATCCAGTGAGTGTCATTCCGAAAGAATGGCACTGGGCCTTGGCACTCAACCCGATGAGCGGATTGATTGAGGCCTACAGATCCGCCTTCTTTGGTCTTCCTCTTGATATTTCTTCGCTCGCAATTTCTACCGCTTCTTCTTTGATCCTATTAATGTTCGGTCTTTTCTATTTCCGAAAGACAGAACGCCGCTTTGCAGATATCGCCTGAGGAATTTTCGATGAGTTTTCCAGCAGTCAAGGTTGAGGGTATTGGCAAGCTTTATGACCTTGGAAAGTCGCGAGGACAATCCGATTCCCTACGTACAGCCATCACCAACTTGGCGATGGCGCCCTTTCGACGCTTGACCGAGCGTGGTTCGCCCGAAACCAACGAAGAGTTCTGGGCCTTGCGCGACGTGAGTTTCGAGGTCAAGCAAGGTGAGGTCGTCGGCATCATCGGGCGCAACGGCGCCGGGAAGAGTACCTTGCTCAAGATCCTCTCGCGGATTGTTGAACCGACGACCGGGCGGGCCGTGATGCAAGGACGTGTGGCCTCGTTGCTCGAGGTCGGCACCGGCTTCCACCCAGAGCTGACCGGGCGCGAAAACATCTATCTGAACGGCTCCATACTGGGAATGCGCAAGCGAGAGATTGCCCGGAAATTCGACGAGATCGTCGCGTTCGCAGAGGTTGAGAAATTCCTGGACACTCCGGTCAAGCGCTACAGCAGCGGGATGTACGTCCGACTGGCGTTTGCCGTGGCGGCCCACCTCGAACCGGAAATCCTCATCGTCGACGAAGTGCTGGCCGTTGGAGACACCGAGTTTCAGAAGAAGTGCATCGGCAAGATGAAGGACATCTCCCAGGGGGGTGAGCGGACCGTTTTGTTCGTCAGTCACAACATGGGCGCCGTCCGCGCGCTGTGCACCTCGGGCGTCTATCTGGCAGCCGGGGGCGTCAAGGTCCAGGGCGATGTCGAGACCGTGATCGGCGAGTACCTGAAGCCGACTGAAGCGGCGCTCCGTTCCAGCGTGGTGTCGAAATACGGCATCGAACTCCATGATGCTGGCATCTATGCCCGCGGGAGCAGCGAACCGCTGGCGGTCGTCTACTTCCTGGACCCCTGCGAGGTGCGAATTCGAATGAGCGCGCCGCAAGGCTTCGCGATGGCAGCACTCGTCGTCCGCGTCTACGACGACTTGGGGGCGCTGGTCTCCACCTTCTGCAGTTGCGAGGAGGGGGTCGATGCGTTCACGCTGAGGGAAGAACGGACCTTCCTGTTCGACATCAAGAGCATGCAACTGATGCCGGGACAGTATTCCGTCAGCGTCTTCATCTATCGGCCCCACGACGGTCAGGTCTATCTGGATGCCGACTCTTTCTTCCGCTTCGAGGTACTGCCCGCAGTGATTCCGGGTGGGATGCTGGCGTACACACACGCGCACGGCGTCGCACGGATTGTCGACAGCTGCCAGTTGGTGTGATTCAGCCCGGAGAAACCTGCGCGAAGCGCCCCACTATGCACGTTGCCCTGTATTCGCCAAATTGGCCGCTCGTCCGCAACCCCAATGGCGTCGTGACCTATGTGCACTGGATGCGCGAGGCGCTGACGGGACAAGGTCACAACGTCACCGTGTTCACGGGCGATCTCGACCCCAACTGGAGCGAACCGGGAGTTCACAAGGTCACCAGCACGCGTGCACTGCGATGCAAGCGTTGGCTCCGAAACCGAATTCCAGCGTGGCGCAACTCGATGGTCGACTGGGCGGAAGAACTCGCGAGCAGCATCGCGCGAGTCCACGCACGTCAACCTATCGACGTCATCGAGATCGAAGAATCGTTCGGCCTGTTCGGCGAACTCGACAAGTTGCTGCCCATACCGGTGGTCGTGAAGTTGCACGGACCAGCGTTTCTGTCTCTCATCGAAGAAGAGCTCGGGACCCCGGCGGCGGAGCAGAAAATCGCCGCAGAAGGCCGGGCGCTGGCACAAATTCAGGCTGTTATCTCACCGTCGCGCGACGTCCTCGATCGAACCCTCGCGCGCTATGCGCTGAGCCCGACGATCTGCGAACACATCGTCAACCCGCTGACCCTGCCGGAGTCCGCCCCGGTGTGGGATCTCGCTGCGTGCGAGCGCAAGACAATCCTGTTTGTCGGCCGGTTCGACAAGCGCAAGGGTGGTGACTTGGTTCTCTTGGCGTTCGAAAGGCTGTTGCGTGACCGCGCCGACCTGAAACTCGTGTTCGTGGGCCCTGACTTTGGCGTCGATGGTGGCCAAGGTGCGATGCTGAAGTTCGAAGACTTCCGGCGTCAGGTGTTCGGCGACCGACCGACACCGCAACTCGTATACCTTGGACGGCAGTCGGCGGCCGAGATCACCGTCCAACGCGGACGGGCGGTGGTGACACTGGTCGCCTCGCGCTGGGAAAACCAGAGTTACACCGCGTTGGAGGCCATGCTGCAAGGCTGCCCGCTCATCTCGACCGATTGTGGCGGTCAAGGCGAATTCGTACGGCACGGCATGACCGGTCTGCTCGCGCGTCCAGACGATGTCGACGCCCTGTGCGAGCAGATCGCCAGTGTGCTCGATGCACCAGACATGGCTGCTCAACTCGGACGCAATGCCCGCGCCTACGTGCTCGAGCATCACAGCCCAGACGTCGTGGCACGCCAGACGCTGGCTGTCTATCAACGCGCCGTTGCGGCCAAAGCGGGGCGCTGATGCTCGAGAACGTGCGGGCCGATCTGCGTGCCCATCGCGGAGACTGGGGTGCCCAAGGCTTCTGGGCGCTGGTGGTCTACCGATTCGGCCGTTGGCGCTACGGGATCCGTTGGGTTCTGGCGCGTAGGTTCTGCTCCATGATCTACAAGATTCTCTACAAGCTGGTGCAGATTGTCACGGGCATCGAGTTGCCCTGCGAGGCGGTGCTGGGGCGCAACTTCATCATCGACCATTCGGGGGGGATTGTCGTCAGCGGCTATGCCCGCTTCGGTGACAACTGCCGGATCCGAAACGGGGTGGTCGTCGGGCTCGGCCGCGTGGAGGATCCCGGCGCTCCGTTGATCGGAAACAACGTCGATATCGGCGCTGGCGCCAAGGTGCTCGGCCACATCACGATTGGCGACAACGTTCTCATCGGAGCCAATGCGGTGGTGATCCGCGACGTGCCAGCCAATTCGATCGCCGTCGGTGTGCCCGCCGTCGTCAAACCCAGAAGCGGCTCGTGAGTCTTATGCGCACTTCGCCACCCGCGTCGGGTCCAGCCGCTGCCCGAGCCGCCGTGACCATGGCCCCTGCTCTGCAGCCAACGCGGCCCTTGCGCGTCGCCTACCTGATCAACCACTACCCGAAGGTCAGCCACAGCTTCATCCGCCGCGAGATTCTCGCGCTCGAGCGACTCGGCCTCTCGGTGCAACGCATCGCGGTGCGGGGCTGGGATGCGGATGTCCCGGACCCGGCCGACAAGGCCGAGCAGTCCCGGACCCAATACGTTCTGCAAAAAGGCGTGTTGGCGCTGCTCGGGCCAACGCTTCAAACTTTGCTAACGAATCCCGGCGCTTTTTGGCGAGCGCTGACATTGGCGTGCCGCATGGGTTGGCGCGGCGACCGCGCGCTGCCCTACCACCTGATCTACCTGGCCCAGGCGTGTCGTATCTTGTCGTGGCTACGCGCTTGCGATGTGTCGCATGTGCACGCCCACTTCGGCACCAATCCGACCGAAGTGGCGATGCTGGTGCACGAGCTGGGCGGTCCGACGTTCAGCTTCACGGTGCACGGGCCTGAAGAGTTCGACCGTCCCGAGGCCTTGCGGCTCGGCGAGAAGGTGCGCCGCTCTGCATTTGCCGTGGCCATCAGCTCGTTCGGCCGCAGCCAGTTGTACCGCTGCGTGGCGCATGCCCATTGGCCCAAGGTCAAAGTGGTCCATTGCGGGCTCGAAGTCGGGTTTCATGCGGGCACCGAAAGCTCGGCCGCGCCCGCGGTCGAGCGTCTGGTTTGCGTCGGACGCATCTGCGAGCAGAAAGGGCAATTGCTCCTGGTCGCGGCGGTGAAGTGCGTGATCGACAAAGGGATATCGATCGAGCTCGTGCTGGCCGGCGACGGGGAGATGCGCGCTGAGGTCGAAGCAATGATCGCGACCACCGGCTTGGGCGCGAAAGTGCGCATCACCGGCTGGATCAGCAGCGACCAGGTTCGCGAAGAAATCCTCGCGGCACGCGCGCTGGTCCTGCCGAGCTTCGCCGAGGGACTGCCGGTCGTGCTGATGGAAGCGATGGCGCTGGGCCGCCCCGTGATCAGCACCTTCGTGGCCGGCATCCCGGAACTGGTCCGCCATCGCGAGGACGGCTGGCTGGTTCCCGCGGGCGATGTCGGCGCGCTCGCATCCGCCATTGAGGACTGCCTCCGGTCAACGCCGGACACGCTCAAGCGGATGGCGGAGTCGGCACGGCAACGCGCGTGGAGCCGTCACAACATCGACGCCGAGGCCGGCAAGCTTGCGGCGCTGTTTCGCGACGCCGTCGAACAGCCCGCGCTCGAAGGAGCGGCACGCTCATGACGCTTCTGCTGGACCCTCTCCTCTTGGCGATCGCGCTGATGTTGCTGGTGCCGTCGCTGATACTGTGCGCTGAGGTGTTGCTGGCGCCCACCTCGACGCCAGCACAACCCGCAGACGTCCCGGCAGACCCGCGCGAACGCGTGACCGTGTTGATGCCGGCCCACGACGAAGCCACGGGCATCACTGCTGCGATCCACTTGGTGTTGCCACAACTTCGACCCGGCGATCGCTTGCTCGTGGTGGCCGACAATTGCACCGACGACACAGCCCGCGTCGCCGCCGAAGCAGGCGCTTCGGTGGTCGAGCGGCACGACCCCACGCTCCGAGGCAAAGGTTACGCATTGGACTTCGGCGTGCGCGCTCTGGAAGCAGCGCCGCCTGCGGTCCTCGTGATCCTCGACTCGGACTGCGCTCTTCAACCAGGTGCGTTGGATCACCTGGTGCGCCAATGTCTGCAGACACAGCGGCCGGTTCAAGCGCTGTACCTGATGCATGCGCCGCCACAAGCGGGCTTCGGCATGCGCATGGCCGAGTTCGCCTGGGTGCTGAAGAACCAAATTCGTCCGCTGGGCCTGAAACGCCTCGGCCTGCCCTGTCAGCTGATGGGCACGGGCATGGCCTTCACCTGGGACTGCATCCGGACGGCGCCGTTGGCCACCGGCAACCTGGTCGAGGACATGCAACTCGGTCTCGACCTGGCCGCGGCCGGCACCGCGCCGCTGTTCTGCCCCGAAGCGCGGGTGACGAGTACCTTTCCCAGCCACGCCGACGGTGCCAGCGCCCAGCGCACGCGTTGGGAGCAAGGACACCTCGCCGTGATCGCCAGCGTCGGTCCGCGCCTTCTGTGGCGCGGGCTTCGCGGCGGTCGCGTCGATCTGCTGGCGCTGACCGTCGATCTCTGCGTACCGCCGCTGGCGATGTTCCTCCTCATGCTGACGGCTCTGCTGGGACTCGCGTTGGCGCTGGCGGCGCTGGGCGGCTCGGCACTGCCGCTGTGCACGGCCGGGCTGGCACTCCTGTTGCTCGGTGTGGCCATCGGGACGGCGTGGCACCGATTCGGGCGGCAACTGGTGTCGTGGGCCGAGCTGCTTCGTGCCCCCCTCTATGTCGCGGCCAAGCTGCCGTTGTACTTCCGACTGCTGACCAAGCGGCAAACCGAATGGGTTCGCACCCGACGCGATGACAAGCCTCACTGAATCGATGACTGCCGATGCCTGCCCGCCGATGCCGAAACCGCATTCGGGCGCGGTGCCTGCGTGCCGCGACGTCGGACCAGATTTCCAACGCGACGTCCACTGCGTGCTCGGACTGCCCTTCGATGCGTTGACGATGTCGCAAGCGGTCGAGCACGTGCGACAAGCCGCATTCTCCGGGACCCGCTGCTTCGTCTCCACACCAAACCTGAATTACCTGATTGCGGCACGCACCGACCGTGCGTTTCGCGACTCGGTCCTGCGCAGCGACCTGAGCCTGGTCGATGGGATGCCGCTGATCTGGACGGCGCGCCTGCTGGGCGTGCCGCTGCCGGAGCGCGTGTCCGGCGCTGGCCTGTTCGAGAGGTTGCTCGAGCACGCCGGCCCGCCCGTCACGGTGTTCTTCTTCGGCGGCCCGGACGGCGTGGCCGAGCTCGCGTGTGCCCGCGTCAACGCGCGCGAAGGCGGTCTGCGTTGCGTGGGATTCGACTCGCCCGGCTTTGGCAGCGTGGAAGACATGAGCGACGCCGATCGGATCGCCAGGATCAACGCCAGCGGTGCGCAGTTCGTGATCGTCGCGCTGGGCGCCAGAAAGGGCCAGGGCTGGATCGAACGCAACGCCGCCCGACTCGAGGCTCCCGTCCTCTGCCACCTGGGGGCAGTCGTGAACTTCGCAGCCGGCCGTGTGCGGCGTGCCCCGACGCGGGTGCAGTCCGTCGGCCTGGAATGGCTGTGGCGCATCAAGGAAGAGCCTGGCCTCGTGAAGCGCTACACCAACGATGGCGTGCGGTTCCTGCGGCTGCTGTTCTCTCGTGTGATGCCCGAAGCCCTGCTCCGCCAGGTCCGCGCCGTCAACCAGACGACGCAGCCTGCGCTCGCGTGTACCGTGGGGACGGATCGTGTGAAGATAGAACTCTCAGGGCCATGGGATTGGGCCGACCTTCAACCACTTCGGACCGCACTGAGTTCGACCCGAGCGTCCGGTTTGCCGTTGAGCATCGAGCTTCAAGGTGTCACTCGAGTGAGCAGCGCGTTGATTGCGTTGCTCATGCTGGCCTTCATCGACGCCGCAGCGGGCGGTGCGCCGATGCAAGTACACGGAAGCAGCCCGCGCTTGGCGCGCGCCTTCTACCGCCAGGGCGCCGAGTTTCTGCTCCACGAGTTGCCACGACCGCACGGAGACCGTCGTGATTGACGGCGCGGCCCCCCCTCTGTCAGCCGCCCCATCGGCCGCTCCCGACGTGTCGTCGAGCGTCGAGGACTGGTCCCGCGAAGCAAAACCTGCGTTCACCTGGGACCCTCCCCGCTCGTTGTTGGCGACGTTTCGGGACTACCAACGCGCGGGCCGCTCCAAGTATCCTTGGCGCCGACTGCTGCAGAAATGGGCCGCGTTGCGTTATCGCTTCTGGACCGCTGTCACAGGCGCCGACATCCCGCTGAACTGCAAGATCGCCGGGGGCTTGTTGATTCCTCATCCGAACGGGATCGTGATCCACCCGGACGTCGAGATCGGCCCGAACTGTTTGATCTTCCAACAAGTCACGATCGCCCCCACGGCCGCAGGCGTCCCCCGCATTTCCGGCCACGTCGACATCGGTGCGGGGGCGAAAGTCCTCGGCGCCGTGCACATCGGCGAGCATGTTCGTATCGGCGCGAACGCTGTCGTTCTCGACAGCGTTCCGAACGGTTGCACGGTTGGCGGCATTCCCGCTCGACCGTTGGGCAAGCGAAAAGCCCAATCGCCATGAAGAGCAACCTTCTTTCCGATGCCACGCGCACCAAGCCGGTCAAATTCTCCAGATTCCTGGGGCCGTATTTCGAGTTCCGTACTCGGACCAAAGCGTGCTCGGACGAGCGAAGCTGGCCGGCTTTCTCCCCGAGTCCGAATTGACGGGAAATCGCCCACTACGATATGGTTAGAAAATTGCGCGTGGTCTTCCTCGATGGTCCCGGCGACGCCATTGAGAGTTTCCGATTCTGGGAACAGGGTACCGACAACCCTAACGTCACGCATATTGCCTTCTCGCAGCAATTTTTCGACGCCTGCCGCTCGGTTGACGCGACCGTGCTCGTCATCGCAGAACATGCCAGGCTCGAGCGGGTGTCGGGCGGTCGTTTCACGGTCGAGCATTGGGGCGATCCCACCGTGGGTAAATCCGGCATCGGTTATCACCTCGCTGTCGTTCGGCGAACAGCGGAGCTCTTTCGAGAAATCATCCGGTTTCGTGCCGATGTTGTGGTGTCCACGGATCGACCCTATCCATTTCTACTGCACGTCCTGCGCCTGTTCAGGATCAAGACCATCATCAATTTTCACTGCGTGCTTTGGTGCATGAATGAAGTGCCACGTGGGGTGCGGCGCCTCCTCAATCAGCTCAATGGCACCTTTCTTCGGAGTGGGTGTACCGCGATCGCGTGCGTGTCGAGTGAAGTAAAAAAACAGGTCAGGAAAATAAGCGCGCCATCCACCGTACCCTTTGTTGATTTTCTGCCTTGGCTGCGCGCGCGGACCTTCGAAGGGATTTCTCCTCCGGACATCGAGCAAAAGCCGACTCGCGTACTTTTTGTCGGCCGCATCGAAGAGAGCAAAGGTGTTTTCGATCTCCTGGCCGTCGCGCGCCAACTTCGCGACCAAGGGCGCACCGACATCGTCTTTGAGGTGTGCGGCAATGGGAGCGAGTTCTCTCGGTTACGGCAGGAGAATGAACTTCATCGGTTGAGCGACACCTTCGTCTTGCATGGACATTGCAGTCGCGTTCAGATGAGAGAAGCCTTTGGACGATCGCACATGGTGGTGGTGCCAACGCGAACCTCGTTCAACGAGGGCTTCAACATGGTGATTGCGGAGGCCTTGCTCGCGCAACGCCCAGTGATCAGCTCAAGAGTCTGTCCCGCTGTTGACTACGCTTCGGGAGGTATCTTTTTAGTCACTCCTGATGATGGTGAGGCCTACGGGGAGGCGATCGTCCACCTGAGCGACAACAAAGAGGCGTACGTCGAACTCCAATCTCGCAGTTATGCGGCCGGCGAGCGATTCCTGGAAGAAAGTACGAGTTACCGCTCGGCGTTTGAGCATATGCTCGGTTGCCTGTCTCGCGACGAGCAAATCACCTCGCGGGAAATAAGCCCTGAATTTCCAAGCCGTTAAGGACGGTCTGCATAAGTCAGACGCGAATCAGCTTGTCTGATCGGACACAGGCGGCGACGATCTGAACAATGAAGCAAGGCACCACGCAAACGCGAGTTCCTTGACGAGATAAACCGAGTCGTGCCGTGAGCCAGCTCGGTTGCTCTGGTGATGCCGTTTGCGCCCGAAGGCAAGAAGGGACACTCGTCCTTTGCCGTCGAGACGATGTTGTTGCGGCTGCACTTCATGCCGCAGTGGTTCCGCTTAAGCGATCCGGCGATGGAAGAGGCGCTGCGCGACAAGGGTCTGAGGATGCTGCGAGCCGGCACGGTGGTGGATGCCATGCTGATTGCCGGGCCGAGTTTGACCAATAACGCCGGGCACGGAGATGAGACCGACGCCTTCAGGGACGGTCGGCTACCAAGGCGCGCACAACCGAGCCAACGCGCCGCCGGACGTGACTTGGCCTGTGACCATGCGCCCAGGCAAACACGCGGCAAACTGTTGGAAGCGGGAAGCGCAGGCTGAGCGCGGCTGTTGCGCAGTCGAACGACCTGCGCGGCCTGAAAAGCGCCGCACCGTAGCAACCCGAACTGCCGACGAGTGCGGAAACGACCCTCGCACCCTGACTGAAGTGCATTGCTCAGACCATCCCTATAGCTTGCTCCGACGCCACACGGTCATCCTGAGCGCGTCAGCTACGAACTCCGTCGTCATGCCGGCCTGCCTTGACTGGGTTTCCGCGACTTCAGTCCAACGAAATCATGGCGTTATTCTCGTCGCTTCGCCTCTGGAACGGCAATTGCGAGAGTACTGAATAGCGTCGCGCAATCGATCCGGCATGGCAAGTACACTTCACGGCACGGGCATACGACAGAGTTCGAGATGCCGTCGTGTATCGCGTAGATCCTATCGGCCGGTCTCCAGCGACTCTCTTACACCCTCCGCACATCGGGCAATGATTCATGGCATCGGCAACCTTCTTGTTTTGCGTTGAGTCGGGCCACTTCGAAGCCCAAACAACACTTGCAATCGAGTGTCTTCGAAAATTTGGTGGGCGATTCTCCAACTATCCAGTCTTGGTCGTGACGCCGCGCTTTGGGCCAAGTCTTATCCCGGAAACGCTTCGGAAGTTCAGCGAACTGGATGTCAAGTACATTCGCAGAAATCACAATAACGACTATTCTTGGTACCCTTATACAAATAAGGCATTGGCAGCAAAGGTGGCGGATGAAGAGGCTCAAACGGACCAGATTTTCTGGCTGGATTCCGATGTGTTAGTAGTGCGCCCACCAGAAGAGCTCGAACTTAATGAAAATGAGGATTTCGCGATCTGCTCAGTCGACAAGAACGTGGGCAGTTCCGGTCCTCATGATCCCTTCGAACCTTACTGGATAAAGATGTCTGAGGAATTCGGCCTGACAGTGGATGATTTACCTTGGATTCAACCCTTGTCCGGAGAAGATCCGGTGCGATTTAGGCTTCATTCTGGAGTTTATTCTTTCAGGCGTGGCCGAGGGCTGGGCGAGGCATTTTTCCGGGATATATGTATTATGCTCGGGAGCAAGATCGCCTTTAGTCGATCAATCCCATTTCCTGGCGACGATGTTGCGTTGGCCTACTCTATAATAAGACTTGGGTTAAGATATAGAATGCTTTCAATGGGCTCAAATTTTGAAATGATCCCAACGTCCAAGGTGTATAAATCATCGGGCGTCGAGTCGGCTTCAATAATACATTATCATAAAGCACTCACGGACTCGCAGCAAACTGATTGGTTTATGTCTGAATTGACCCTGAAGCGGCCAGATGTCGCCGAATGGCTGAGATTAAAATTACCACTAAAGCCACGAATCGGAGGTATTTTTAGAAGATTGCTTCGAAAATCATTGTACGAACTTCGCAACAAGCAAGCGAGGCGGTGTCATGCAGCGTCGATTACTGTCCTTCCTGGGCAATAGTGTACAAAACGTCTTGTCTGATGCCCGTTTGAATTCTCTCGGGTTTGAAGGTCAGTGCACTGCAAGTTTTTCAAAATTAACAGAGAAGCCTTTCCATGTCAGATGCGGCCACCATTCCAGATTTGGCATTCGTATGCTGCGTCGAAGCGGGTGCGCTAGAATCGCAAACCATCCGAATGGTGCGCAGCCTGCGGGAGCATGGTGGTCGCTTCGCGAATCTAGAGATTGTCGCGGTAACTCCGCGATTCGGCCCCGCTTTGGCCCCGCGCACGCTTGAATTCTTTCGAAAATATAACGTGACCTACATTAGGCCACAGATCGAATCCAAATACTCTTGGTTTAATTTTCTGAATAAACCACTGGCTTTATTTGAGGCGGAAAAAATCATCGAAGCCGCCTCGGTGGCATGGCTGGATGGTGATTTACTCTTCGTTGGAGAGCCTTCCGAACTCGAGCTCAGACCAAGCGAAGATTTCGCGGGCTTTCCCGTGGAGAGTAAAGAGATGGGCACCACGGGACCTGGTGATCCTTATGAAAACCTTTGGCGCCGGTCATGCGAGATTCTGGAAATTGACATAGAGAAGCTGCCGTTCCAGATCACAGCCCAAACCAACGAGCGGATCAGGCTCTATTTCAACGGTGGCATCTTCGTATATCGCCGGGCATCAGGCTTCTCTTCCAGCTACCTCAATCAGTGTTTGAAATTATTAGATTCACGAATCATTACAGAGGCGAAAGGCTTCGCGCTGGGATTCAAGGAGATGGCATCGATCGGCTTTTCAGTCATAGGACTGGAGCTCAAATGGCGTGCGCTTCCCTATTCGCACGACTACGTCATGCTCAGCAAAACCCATTCAACATGGTTTACCAAAGCAGCATTCAAAGACGCCAAAGTCCTTCATTACCACGACACCATGTGGCCTCATTTTTGGGACACGTTTTATGAATGCCTGAGCGAGGCACATCCAAAGACAGCCGATTGGCTGAGGGGCTTTGGGCCGATGAAAAACGAAGCGGGCCTCTATTCACGAGCCGTTGCATTCATCCTTCGAAAAATGAGAAAATACCGCGCCGATCAGTATTTAAAAGAAGGGGTCGTAGTATAGAGATCATCTTGAAATTAAATTCAATTAAGAATGATCCAAACAATGCACTTCGGAAGATGCATATCTGTTGAAGTGCAAGGTCGTGTTGGGTGCTGAGGGTCGTTTCAGCACTTGTTGACAGTTCTACTTGCCACGGCGCTTTTCAGACCGTTCGCCTGCGTAGTAGTCGTGCTCATGCTTGGGATTCCAACAGTTTTCCGCGCGCCATCCACAAGTTGGACAGCGCGAACAAGGTTGTGAGCTGCGCGGTGTTCTGCTTTCGTCCACGGTATCGGACCTTCACGAAGCCGAACTGCAGTTTGACCACACGGAACGGATACTCGGCCTTGGCGCGCATGCTGGACTTGATGCGTTCGACTTCGTTGATCATCGCGCCCAGAGGCGCCTGCTCTTGTCCAGCGCCGCGCAGACGGCAGCGCCTCGCTCAAGGTCGTAGTTCGCCGCGAGCTTACCGAAGAAGTGCAGGCCCTGATTGAACCTAACAGCTACCCAAGTCGCTGGAACAGGCAAAGGCGATGCTGACCAACACGGGGGCTGCAGCAAGGCCAATGTGCCAATGTGCAGCAGTGCCACGCGCATACCACATTGAGCCAAATGCCGGCGATGGGACGTGATTCGCCCCACCTGGCGATGCTGGGGCGCTTCGCGCCGGACGCCCCGAGCCCGAGGGCGAGGATCCGGTGGTCAAAATGGCTCATCGATTGAAGACAAAAGCGGAACCAGCGCTGTATGGATTGCGCAAACAAGCCGTCGAGCAGGTGTTCGGGATCATCAAGCACGTGATGGGCTGGCGGCAGACCTCCAGGCGCGCGTTCGACTCCTAGCCTAGTACATCCAAGTCCCGTCGCCGAGCAGGTTGGTGTGGCAGTCAATGGAGGGGTTGTCGCAGTTCTTGATGATCTTGGTCATCGTGGCCGCGTCCCACCCCATCAGGTAGTCGCCGTGGCCGCTGTAGCCGCCCGGGCTGGTCGACGCGTAGTTGTCGCTGGACAGACGCCACTTCGCCATGCGGGTGGGCACCGAAGGCACGGCGAAGTGGATCTCGTAGTCGATCTTCGGGATCGCCACCGGATGCGTGGACGGGCAGCCCGAGCCCGTGGTCTCGGCCATGTGGCTCTTGTGGTCCGGGCTGTCGAGGTTCACGCCGTCCCAGCACTGCGGGAAGCTCACTTCCATCATCAACTCGGTGTTGTTTCCGCAACTCGCGGGAATGGAACTCTGCCAGCCGATGTTGTCGGTGCCGCCGAGGCAAGCGAAGCGGCTCGCGCTGGTGCCGCTGGTCGGCGTGCCAGCAGAGCTACCAGAGATCATGCGCAGGCCATTCGGCACCGCCTTCACGTCCGCGGGCTTCACGCCGCCGTAGCCGGTCTTGTAATAGACGAGAAAGCTGATGGGCGCGAGTGGCGTACCGTCGGTTGTGTCGATCATCGTGGGGAACCAGTAGGCACTGCGGTTCAGCGTGCCACCCGAACAGGTCGAGTTGCCGCTGTTGGCGATCGTGGCGCTGGTGGAGTACGCATCCGTGCCGGTGTTGCCCACGAAGGTGTGCAGGTGTGAGGCACCGGGCTGACTCGGGTACACGATCGGGTCGTTGAAGCTCATGTGGCCGAACGAGCAGACGAGGCGGAATGCGCCGATGTCGTTCGGGCTCGGCGCTTGACTGTCACCAGGGGCGAACGGGCCCGGGGCCGGCTGCACGCGTGGACCACTGAAGCCTGCTGCGGCGGCCACGAGCTTCGCGGTGTTGATCACCGGCAGCAGACTGGTAGCCGGTGCGGGTGCGGGTGCGGGTGCCGGTGCCGGTGCCGGTGCCGGTGCGGGTGCCGGTGCCGGTGCGGGTGCCGGTGCGGGTGCGGGTGCGGGTGCGGGTGCGGGTGCAGGAGCGCCTGAAACAGGGCTCGTGTCGGTGGATCCACTGTCTGCGCCGCCGCATGCCGACAAGGACACAGCGGTCATCAGGGACGCATAGGCATGTAGCCAACGGGTTCTTGTAATCGTCATTGGTGCTCTCAGGGAAACGCTCTGGCCCGGCAAGACCTCATTCTCGAGGCATGCCGGATTTCGCGAGGGGCCGACGCAACTCGACTTCATACAGAGTGGCGTTGCCCGAAGGCTTCGGCTCGGGCCGGGTATCTCATTGCGCATAAAGCGCGCCCAACTGAGTTCGTCGGCGGCGTCGCCAGCAGACCTGCCTGGATAGCACGGACTTCGCCATATCGAACAGACCGCAACAAGCAACCGATGACCGGCGTTGCCCTGTCGACCACGCGCATTCGAACTCTGGCAGTCATTTTGACCCCATCCCAAACGAGCGGCGGAACGGAATGTTACGAAGCGCACGCCACGGATCGGCTTCGTTTTGGCTGCTGTTGCAACCGTCATGCCATCGCCCCACCCACCGCCACGCGACGAAACCGGACAAAAACTCGGATTCTCCGATAGGAATCGTTACACAAACGACCACGGCGCGTCGTGTGGCGGCTTCCAGCGCCGCCTCACTGGAAGGCGACTGCCGCTCTGCCGGTTGAATTCCAAGAGCTTGCTCACCGCAGGAACGCAGATCATGGGCGGCAGGCTGCCGAGTACGGAGCGGAGCCGATGCACGTTCGCGTTGGGTGGCCTCACGCCGTCAAACCGAAGGAGGTGAGGCTCCCAGCTGCTGACAGGCCAGGGAGCCCGCCACATCTCGAGCGACATCAGGAATCTCTATTTTTTCCGAGCTCTTGGTGTCAATCGCCTCGGCCGCGCGGCATCCACGCCTCGACTTTGTAGAAATGGTTTCAGTTGCGACGACCCGGAAGTCGCACGTCGGGTCAGCCTTGTAAGGGCCAGCAACGACTTGGGACCCCAGACGTCAATCTTTGACAAGAAATTGACTTCTTTACGTCCGCCACGCCAATGGCACGCCATCTGCCTCAGTCCCTGTGCCCAGAGTCAGGTGAATCAGTTCGTTTCTACGGAGGCCATCCTTTGAAGTACGGCAGGAGTCAGGAAGTCGGGAGGTTCACCACGCATCCCATGCTTCCGAAACACTCCATTACATGCCAACAGGACGCCTTACAAGTTCGTCATCAGGAGCACAGGCCCCAGGTCGAAATCCGTGCATCGGTTCGATTTCCCGCTCTTAGCAAATCTTTCCGCAGTGTTTTCGCGACTCCACGCTTCGGCGTCATATCGACTCAGTCGGTTCGTTCGCTCTTCGCACTGCAACGTGGTCGATCGCAAGGTCGGCGCTTGCAACCCTCTTCCGAGTGAACATCCATGAATAAGCTCAATCACCTCAGCAACCCTGTCCCCATCACCCTCTCTGTTCTGTTCGCTGCCGTCCTGACGGCCTGCGGCGGCGGCAGCGGCGGTACCAGTGGGAGCGCCAGCGACACCAGCACCGACTCGACACCGGAGGTGACTGCCGCAGCCGTTGACGAAGAAGCCACGATGAGCCAAGCCGAGCGAGTCCGCCGCCAGAATGTGGACTCGATTGCACCGCTGGTCGATATCACCTGGCAGGCGACGCCGAGTACCGCCACCTCGCTTGACCTGAAGGGCAGGGCGTCCGACAACGTGGCACTGGCGCGAGTACTCTGGTCGAATACGACGCTCGGCATCAGCGGGACTACCGATCTGGTGCGAACCGGCCTCCTGACAAGCGCGTGGACGGCGAAGGGTGTTGCCCTGCAACCAGGTAGCAACACGATCACCGCGACCGCGATTGATTGGGCCGGCAACTCCACAACAGCCACCCGCGTGGTAGTCACCCAGACGGCGACAACTGCTGCTCCTGCTCCTGCTCCGGCTCCGGCTCCGGCTCCGGCTCCGGCTCCGGCTCCTGCTCCTGCTCCTGCTCCTGCTCCTGCTCCTGCTCCTGCTCCTGCTCCTGCTCCTGCTCCTGCTCCTGCTCCTGCTCCTGCTCCTGCTCCTGCTCCTGCTCCTGCTCCGGCTCCTGCTCCTGCTCCGGCTCCTGCTCCTGCTCCGGCTCCGGCACCGGCACCGGCACCGGCTACCAGTCTGCTGCCGGTGATCAACACCGCGAAGCTCGTGGCCGCCGCAGCAGGCTTCAGTGGTCCACGCGTGCAGCCGGCCCCGGGTCCGTTCGGCATGGGCGATTCGCAAGGGCCGAGCGCCAACGACATCGGCGCCTTCCGTCTGATCTGCTCGTTCAGCCACATGAGCTTCAACGACCCGATCGTGTACCCGAGTCAGCCCGGTGCCTCACACCTGCACACCTTCGTGGGCAACACCGGCACGGATGCGTACTCCA
>Ga0307510_10000579_pt1 | contig 36954 bp, 42 predicted proteins | sample 12_EM_MG_FD_207224 | JGI IMG/M metagenome (GOLD analysis project Ga0307510, IMG submission 207224) | Populus trichocarpa ectomycorrhiza microbial communities from riparian zone in the Pacific Northwest, United States - 12_EM | ecosystem: Host-associated > Plants > Roots > Unclassified | place...
GCTGTTACGCTCCCCTACCCACTAAAAACCTCACATGAGAAAGGCCAGTTCAAGTTGTTCGGGGGTATCCCATGCTCCGTTAGGGCTGATTTCCATGTTGCCTTTACTAGGTCAAGGTGGTGTTTGTTGCGTTTGATTTTGGTAGCAATGGTTTGGTCTTCTGTTAGTCTCAAGTTTATTGCATGGAACCATTGCTTCTGGACTTGTGTGAGGGGATCTGGTGGCGAGGGTTACCTTTGTTGGCAGTCAAAAGGGCATGAGGTAGCAGAGTGGGGAATGCGAAGCCTGAGGAGTGAACAATAGGGTGGAGATTAAAATTGTTTAGCAATGGACGCGTGTTGGAGGGCATGTGGCGTGATGAGATGCCATTGGGGGAAAAGGTACAGTGGCAGCATAGACCCGTTGGCACAGGAGGGGGGTTCTTTCAAAGGTGCGCTTCAGTGGGAGAGGCCTGTGGGACGAGAGGCTGTGTTCTGTGTTCCAGTTGCAAGTGGCTTGGTGCGGTCAGGGCAAGGGGATATAGGCATTTGCAAGTTGCAGGGCTATGATCTCCAATGTCGTTGGGGTGGGTTTCTTGTGAGGTTATCACACAATGGGTGAGTTAGGAAAATACAGAAGGGGGATGCTCTATTGGGTGTATAGGAGTGAGAACTACGGTAGTATGGAGAGAGAATGCCAGGTAGGGCAGATGCCTGGTGAGGTGGTACATTGCAGGTGTGCATTTATGGGGGCCGAGGTTACTTGAGGGACAGTGTCCCATCCTTGTCTCAGCTGAGAAAAACCGACCATGGTGGTGGTAGCGGTTCAAGGAGCCCCGCTTAACTCATTTCCCTTTAACTCCAAACAACATCCGGGTGACCCCGGGCCGGGCCCAAATTCACATATCGTGATATGATTGATGGGCCCGGATTTTGGGCCGAGGAAGGCGTGTGCTGGAGATGGTCGAGAACATCGTCGACTCGGATAAGGAAGGATAGGATTATGCCGAGAAGTCTGGTGACCCCTTGCCCATGTAAATCATGCCCACCCTAAGGATACAATAAAACCGGATACAGGTAATACCGTGAATTTCATGCGCAGATGTGCAATATTCTTGTAGGACGACCCCACCACTTGAATATCCCTGACAGGAACCATCAAGTGTTCTTCAGACGCCTCTGCACGCTTCGCGTATGATATCCACATTTCCTGCCAGGAGTGGAGGGCAACCCGGGCCAAGAACCAAAGTTCTGATCCAATGCCGTCCGTGTCACCTTGAAGATGCCTTGGCCAATTATTTCATTTTTCTATCAATGTCGAATGCCTACCCCCTTGTATTGTAGGAGTGATCTAAACGTTACACAGAACTTGAAGCAGCGCTACGCTTCAAGTTGCCACACAAGTCGGAGTATTAGGCTCACAGACCCGCTTCCACTGCACACTCCTAGCAACGAAGGCCCCCTTTTATGACATGCCACACCGGATGCTGGCGGCGTCATTCCCCTCATGCGCAGTTGGCTCGTTGCAATTGCATTCCCCATTTGAGCATCTGTGACACGTGACTCGCAGAGCGCACGATTCCAAGCTAACATGGAAGCACCCCAGCCATGAGGCGTCCAGCGTCTCGGCTCGTCACGGTCTCGAAATGGCCCAACGGTTAAGTGGAGCAGAGCTCAAAATTTAGCACCAGGATAAATGCCACCAGGACAACGACCTTCCTGCTTAACTTGTAAGCGTTGCGTTGGAATGGGTACAAATGACACAGCATCCAGGATTTCCGAGTCGTACCTGTGGCCCACTATCTCTCCATCATATTCTACAAGTCCCCTATGCCACTTACATTTGCAAGTGCTGAACTAGTCGCACTCTGTTGCAAGTCAGTTCTCTATGGTATGTAGTCCAACTGTGTTACTCGGGTCCGTCCTGATGACTCCCAACATCGCCCTTTGTTCCCACATTCAGGAATGTACTTAGTTATGTTCCTCGAACACATAGAGGTCATATTTAACAAGGAAAGGCGAAGAGTCATGGGTACCAGCCTACGCCTTGTGCTTGTGACTTCGGCTCTGTTTGCATTGGTAACGTTGGTGAGTTAATTATCGTGTACCACGATGTTCCATTTATTCACTTCACTGGCACTCCATAGCACCAAATAATTGACGCCATTTGCCTTTACTTCGCGTACCAGGGAAGCCAGACCAATGGTGGTGCCGACAAATATTACCTAGATGTCACATCAACGCTTAGCCTTGTGAAAACCTCTGTCTATCTTGTCGAGACAGCAGTGTCTGATCTGTTTCTCGTTGGTCTATCGAATAACTTTCTCCCAACACACACGATGCTAATCTGACCACACATCAGTTATATCGCTGCTACATTGTTTGGGAGGCGAAAATTTCTGTCCTTGCTCTCCCAGTTTTTCTTTACATTGCCGATATAGGTAAACCTTCTTGAACTCTCACTAGCATCGATGTATACCTAACGAAACTTCCGCCTCCACAGCCACAGGGATAATGGCTGTGTACACACTATCGTCCTTCAGGGCGAGCTCTGTCTTCAACCGCAAGCAGGAGACGGTCTCAATCTCATTCTTTTTCTGCACGCTTGCTCTAAATGCACTATGTTCAGGTAATGCCTTTGCATCTTCTATTAGAAAATAAGCTGAACATCCCTGCCCTTCCTGGTACAGGGCTTATTGCGTTCTGTGTCTGGAAAACCCATAAACGGACAATCGACGCGAAGATGGGCGCCGACTTGAAAGGTGTCTTTATTGTAATAATCGAATCAGGTCGGTCTCCATTCATGCTACGACCATGTTAACCTCACGTATACCTGATTATATCAGGTGCGATGTACACCATCATCCTCGCAGGCGAGGTGGCAACATATGCCACAGGTTCTTATATTTTTAATGTATTCCTCGACGTGGTAAGTACTCTACCTACCTCCCCTTTTCGTATACATACTGACAATAATAACAAATAGATCTCACCTTTGATTGTAAGTTGCAAAGCTCAAAACTATTGATTCGCGGGCTTACACATTCCATCCTTGACATGCTTGACACATCCTTCAGGGCATCGTGGTACGTAACTTCATAGTATCCTTTCGCCAATCCCAACCACTAAAAACCTTCTCTTTTCTCATTGTTACAGTTCCTATTTTTGATAGTACGCGTCAGGCACCACATCCCGCAAGACGAAACTCTTCTACCTCGGTCAATACTGTACTCAAATCCGTCAAGGGTAACCCGCGCCCGCTCAAGTGGGTCGGTCATTTTCAAGTCGACGACGATGATGATACCGATCACTCAGATGGACTTGGATGGGTCCGAGCCCACGTTTGAAGTTGATGCGATGCCCGATGAGGCATAGAAGACGGGCAGAACATGAGGTAACAGTGGCAGCATTGCCAGCACTTGCTAAGTTGCGTTCAATTCGGTATTTGTAGTATTAAACGTGAATCTGGAATTGCCTGTGCACGTAATACTAGTATAATCTCACATTGGAGCTTGTCGAGTTCGACCCATTTGTGTACCTCTCCTCGGATGCGCGGAACAATTAAGTACTTAGTGTGGGACTCTGCGTAGACGCGAATACATATTTCTCAGTACGGAGCGCTCAAGGAATAGATAGACGCCTAACTGGCTCAAAAGTCAAGACCGAGTCCAGCCAAGAGCATAGTAACCTGCCGTGGCACTTGGCATTCGATGGGGCATCAAAGGAAAGAATTTGTAAATTCGGCAGAAAATCCCATACAGTAGTCACGATGTCGACGGAAGATTTCATTTCTTGTGGCTGAATTTTTTTTTTTTTTTACATTCTCATACCATGCAGCAGATACGGTTTGCACTCCTCCATGATCTCTTGTCAATGCTCCTCCGTTAGCTTCTGCGTTGCTTTGACCAGACGGCGAGTGGTTTCACCCCAAAGTGGCTCTGTAAAACCGATGCTACAACCACTGTCCGAGGACTGCGTACCGCGCTGCGCAACTTGCTCTGCCTTAGTATCTTCGCCTGTCTTGAAAAGTGTCAAGCCACGCTCGACCTAGAGGGGTGGGTGTTTCTATTATGTACTCATGAAGAGTGTGTGGATAGACATACGGCGGCAGCGGCAAGGGCCCGGGCCATGGCTCCGATCTGGGGGACATAGTGATTTGTGATACTAGTAGAAGACAGTGTTCAGAGGTGTAGCGAATACAACCTTTGATATTAGCGCGGAACTTGAACGGAATGCTCCTTGGGAAATCTTGATAAGTGTCAGGATTGGCATTTGACTACATGAGTAACTTGCACTTACCGCCATCAGTTCTACGGCTATACGGAGACCCATAATACTCCCTGTACCATCTAGCCTCTAATGACCTGTTTAACGGGACGGTCACCCGTATCCTGCTGTCAATTTACGGCCATAAGACGGGCCGGGTAGTGCAAACGGCTGCGACTCTTTCGCTACATCTCCCAAGACTACGCCACACTCTCTGGATGGGCCTCGACACAAAAAGGGGTCGACTCCCCTACAGTGAGACGGGATGATATTGGTGCGTGACTGTTTCCTCATGGATGGTGGTACCTTCAGACTGACTTTGCAGCCAGGTTTGTCTTGTTGACAGGTGACACTGCCTGCGGTCGTTTTTGCTGGCCTCAACAAGGCCCTTTGCCTCAATAACGATCTCCTCTCTAGCTGGCGACTTCCCTCATTCGGGTCCCTTCATGCCCTCGCTCCGTTGCAGTACCTTGTGCCTACGGCTACGTTTGCCGTTGTTCGAGCTTCCTCGCAGAGGCGCGTCATGTTCATGCTTGCCTCTGGTGGCAGCGCCTCGGGTTGTGGCTCGTCAAATTCGCGCTTGCGCTTTCATAGCAGCACACACTCGGAGTCCCCTCGTGTGACCTCTTGCAGCGGCGTCTCTGCTTCGCAACTGGCTCGCCTTGTCGTGGCATTTTGCGCCTGCGCCCAAGCTTACCCTATGCCACGGGCTCCAACGCCTTGGACTTAGCAGCGGTGGCCCACTCAGCCCCACTTGCAGGCTCGATGCTGGCAGTCCCCTCGGCCAAGGCAGGAGCAGCGCCCACGGTCGGCAACGCTCCCCATCGTTCGTTTGCGTCAGCACCCACACGTCCGACTTTCCCCGCGTTTGTCCGCGACTGTGCATACAAGCCCAATTGTAGCGTTTGTGTGTCCTGTTGAGACCTATTGCATCGCGCTGATGGTGGGATCGTCGCACCTGAAAACTCTGGTATGTGGCTGTTGTACAACCAACCACCCTCTTTTCTCCGCTTCTTGTTTTCCTGACAGAATCACAAACATCCCCGATATGCCTCCTTAATCTGACCCCGACCACGCCGCCATCCTGCCTCGATTTTACAGGATTACGGCCATATTGACGCCCGGACCGTGCCGTCAAGGCTTCTTCAAACCATGATACGGATACGGGAACGGGCATACCCGTAATCATATAGACACCGTGATTATTCGGCTGTATACTGTGCTTCTACAGTAGCACTGGGGCCGTCACCATGACTAGACGGGAGGAGTACTGGGGGGGGCGCCTAGGAAAGAGAATTCCTGCGTGACTGTAGACGTTCTCGACACCGCTCACGGTCCCATCTATTCAGTCCCATTTAGTATCGTCCTGGGCATAAAAGCAGAGTTATTGACCTTTTACACCCTGCCCTCAGGTTACACTCCATTCTGCCACCAGCAGCTGTTTGTAGTCGCTCACTGGGCAAGAAGCTAAGCACCGCCACACCCTTCGGCCAACCAGGCCCAACCTACTTAGTTCCTGCCATCAAACGTGACCCTCTGGCCGTACTCACCTACCCTTGGTCCCCTTACCTCAACCAATGTCACGGTCAGAACTGGAGCCCCGGCAACTCCCATTCTTCCCCCATACCACAAGTACCCGCAGAAGTGATAGAATCTGGAGAAGGCATTTCGTCCCTGAGCTCTTGACCTGGGCTGGGGTTCAAGAGAACCCATTTGATGTTAACAACGGGATCCACACCGAGGTTACCCGTATCTGGGAGAGCCTATACCCGAGCATCCCCCTCCCAGACAACGTAAACACCACCTTGACTGGAATGGTGAAGTGATCATCATAAGTAACGCTCTTGAGACATTTCTAATGCTGGTTATCTAGGCGGAAAACAGCATCAATAACTGGCGGACTGCGGTTGCAAAGATTGGCCAAAAGACCGTTTACAACTTCATTGCGTCTAGATTCGGGCCCAACAGCAGCGAACGTCTCAGAGAATTCGTTGCACATATGCTTACAAGTGGCGATTTCATCTTCAAGTATCCCGAGCGGAAGGTAAGTTCAAGTGACTCATGCAATCGAATGCTGAAACTGACGATCACCGAGACCTCCCGTGGAGCATTTTGTTCCGCTCTTGTCACAAAGGTATACTTATATCACCTTCAAATGATTTCCATACAAGTCAATACGTATGGTCACCAGACCGCGGCTCTGGCGCTCGCAACAGTCGCTGTAAGTGGTCCCACAAATCCATCACATGTACACAAGGGAATAATCTACATGTCTAGGTCAAGCGCGGCCTTATTCTGCTCATGACTGGCATGGATGAGAGAACACGTCCAACTCGGAGAGGATATGGACTTGGATTTACAAACAACTCCTGGGGTGGGGAAGTATGCCAGCTGGTCCAGGTGACGAAGAAGCTGGGGGATTCAGAATGGAACCAGATTAAAGCGGACTGCTACCTGGACCACAGTGTCTGGTTCCACCAGGACTGGAGAGTCGAGTTAGATGACGAGGAAGACCATCAGGTAGCGAAACTGCTGCGCAAGCGGCATGCATAATAATGCGAATTAGCGGTGGGAAAGGTGTTCTGGTGTGTGCCTCCTGGCGCGGTTTCTTGATCCATCTTGGCTTCGGCCCTCCAAGTCGATCGTATTAGTGATTACCATCAAATATTATATTATTGGTGATATTTTACAAATAATATGTGTTTCGACGATACTATATTTTTTCGGGTGATTCGATGCTCATGGAAAGCAACAGTATTCCGCTACTTTCCCATGCTGATAGAAACTTCGGACTCTCACTGGCACTTGACGGCTCTCGCAACCCGGATCGTTGATTCTCCCTCCCACATGTCGATCAGATCCCGTCGCCCAAATGGTCTTACCTTGCGAGCCGTGATGTGCATGATGAGGTTCACATGTGCGAGTTCGCTTGGAACGGGAAACGGTTTTTGACAAGCTCAAAGATGAAAAGACTCATCGACCTGACGCAGATTCTTCCAAGCTATCGATCCTAGTATGAAACTACAAACAATCTTTCACGTATCCCCAGGCTCCCTTGACCGCGTCCACCACGCCCACCACGCCCACAACGTCCGCCGCACCTGGGGGGGATAGCCGGTTACTTCTTTTCAACCCTAGCACGTTTTGAGGCATTCGGCCTATCGTCTTCTGTCTTCCTCTGCCGGCACATAGTATTGTATTAGAGTTGTCATGGTATGCCAATATACGTGATAACAGACATACCTTATTTATATTTCGTTCATGTTGCTCCATGGCAAGGAGGTACTCCCCCAGGTCCTCATCTTCCGGCGTATCCAGCTCTAACTCCGAATCGGACGAAATAGGTGTCTCCACGGTAACTTGTTTTGGCCCTGTATCTGAGCGCTTCGATTTTCTGGGTTGCTGCAGTGGTCTTTGGGCCGTGCTGTGAGCTGGAGCCCGACCCGGTGGCAAATGAGTCGAGACGTTGGCAGCGGGCGCGACGGAGATATCTATAGTCTGATGTACTTGGTCAATGCCGGTGCAAGCACGATAAAACGAAGCACTTACAATGTCCCCAGTGAAACCTGGGGTTAACATAAAGCGCATGCATGTGCTGGGTTCAGGGGGGATGGTAAAAGAGAAAACATTACGGGAGTCACTGTTTTCTGGCATGACTAAGATGTGATGTGGGCGTTTGATAGAAGGAAGGCGACGAGAAGGGGAAAAAAAACGATTTAAAAACGTTGAGCTAAGCGGTCCATGTGGAGAACCATGAGTTACGATTGGAGAGTATTATACGTCAAGCAGAGAGACGATGTTGTTTTTTTATGTCAGAGCAAAGATTGCAATTATGTCGGCTTGTATCAAAGTTAGATTACGCTTGTTCTGTTTTTCAGAAAAGTCAGTACTGGTGTCGTTATATGATATTTTCCTCAGATTTACTAAAGTCACTTCTGCAGTGAGTGTGCAGATTTTCGTCTGTATATGGTAATACTGTTGCCGACCCCAATGCATTTCGGTCAAGCCGTGAGCGCTGAGCATCCAAATGTACATAATTCCTAATTCCTCGGATTTACTCCGGATCTACGGTCTGTAGCGTCACGCAACCACACTCACAAATACGCACATGAGAGACGATTGCGTGAATATCATACACAAGCGCTCTTATTTACTGAGGAAACGTTCCCACCAGCCATCCTTACAATCTAGCGTGTCAACGCCATGCTCACTTATTTCAGTTCTGTATACTGAGGCACACATAAATGGATCATGATAAAAAGAGAGCATGTATGATCCAGTGGTCCAGCAACGAAATAGCAGAAATTTTACCAGCAGCAACACAATAAGCACGGTTCGGCAACGGCCGCAACGAAAGTGCGGAATTTCCAAAGTCGCGAGTCGCGCACACGCAAAGCATTGGCCCAAACACAACAACACAAAACCTAAACACAACAACACAAAAAGCACGGTTCGGCAATGGCCACAACGAAAGTGCGGAGGAATTTCAAAGTCGTTTTCGAAGTTGCGCGCACGCAAAACATCGGCCCAAACACAACAACACAAAAACAACACAGTCCGGCCTGTCTGCAACGAAAGTGCGAAGATTTGAGCGCCAAAAATCCCAGCAGGACAAAACGGCATAAAACCTTGTTCTCTAAAAGAGAACTTGGAAAACTCAAACAATGGCCGTCGTGTAAGAGTAAAAACGGATAAGCGATTTCGTTTCGGATCAAGACGACACCACTGTGCACTTCAGTAGGCAGGGAAAGGACTAAGAAATGGAGCTACAAGATAGTTATGAGACAGGGTGAGTGACAGGAAGACTTGTGGCGTTAACAGGCGTTCCGTTATGGTCGTTCGACATCCACGCAACAAGCCTTACAGCTGTTTTTTACATGCAGCCAATAGCTTATGAGAGTGAAGGAACTAAAGCCACCCGCATGTGCGTGCAAATTACAATGAGCAAGGACATGAAGTATTTGAAACCGGGGCTATGTAACACAGAAGGGCTTCACAGGGTGGTGAGGAGTTCATTTACCCTTGAAACGAGAATTCACTTCTCTATAGCCTTCGTGATGCGAGGGAGTGAATGCGAAGAAGGTCGCAGTCGAGCTGACTAGACGTTGTCTGGACGTGCTGTGAAACAAGGAATTGAATGGGATGCGTCCTTGCACTTATGGATGGAACATGTTACCCGACTAACCTGGTGGAGTATTCAAGACTTCTTTGTTTCGCGTATCGCAAGAATTGGAATTTTTTAGTGTGACGGGACTCGAGGGACGCTAAAGGAGTGTTACCTTCAAAAACGGAGGGCGGTGAGTGTCAGCGACACACACCACTCCCTTCTACTGGTATTCCCTTGTTCCATGCTTACCCATGGGAGTCACGATGCGCCAAAGTAATGCCACTGCACATCCAGGAAGGATTCTGTTGGAGAACCAACAAACATGACGCACCCAAAAACAAGTACAAGAAGCAAAGGCTCGGGCCAAGGCTGCAAAGAACCAGGAAGAATTGAGACGCCTCGCAATCCCAGGGCATATTGCGCAGCTAGAGGACAAGCTCAAGATAGAAGAACAAGCCCGACGCGAGCACTCAATGAGACCAGACCTCTGTGGTACCCAACCCACAAACTGCACCTCCCCAAGGTAACCACCTCCACTCTCATGGAGAGACATGACTAATCAAAGTGGTCTTGATAAATGATAGTGATGAATCAAGTGACGACGACCCAAGTGATGATGCTCTACACTCTGAGTTGCAGCCTGACGATCCTCTGTCCGAGTCATCAGAAATGTCCGATGCAGATCCGCCTAACCTGTACGGCCCCGCCGATTCTGGTGTCCGTGGTTTCAATAATGAGGACGAGGAAGAATGGGAAAACATAGATCCCAGACTGAGGCCAGTCAACTTAAAGCGGCGGCACGGCGTAAATGTTCACTGCCTCCAATGCGGTTAAAAGCACTCACCCCTTCACAGAAAGAGAAGAGAGGCGCTCTGAGGGCTGAAGTAACTTCACTGCGACGTAGCCATGGGGATCCCTCTTTGACTTCGCAAAGGAAACGCCCAATGCCACCTGGGCCAGACGATACGTAGGTGTACCTTCAATACACGTTCCGAGTCAGATGTTACTTATTAAGGTTACTGCCATCACTCATCCCCAGCGCCGCCCCCAAACGCGTCAAGCGTGCCAACGCTATAGTAGGTGGACTCGACCACAGGTGGAGGGAGAAGGTGAAGCACGGTTCGTAAATGTTCTGTTCCACACGACATGCCTGCTAATGGACTTGGATGCACTGGCACTAGGTTCAGTGCGACGACCTCAATATCGGCGAGGGGCAATGTCACCCCTCAATCAAGGAGATAACGACGGTATTGGGAACAGTGATGACGGGCCTTCTGGAGCATTCGACGGCAACGAACTGGACGATCTACTCACCCATGTGCAAGGGAGCAAGAGTTCCGTGCCAGCAACGAATAGGACTTCGGGAATCTTACCTAACCCTCAGGCCCATGTAGGACTTGAAAGAGGGGCCACTCCAGTTGCTCGAAGCACGGAACAGGTAGGGCGCCTTTCCTCCTTTTGTATGACAACTGACTCAACTGCCATGATGTTAGATGGGAATCAGGCTCCAGCCAGCACCAGTGAGACTCAGCGACTCGACTAACACAGGTTGTACTACAGGAAATAGTAGTACCACTAGTGCTATGGGCAACTTGAACATGAGCGGTGATACCGTCTGCATGCCCAAGAGTGTCCGTCATAGCTGGAATGCCCGGAAACCACAATTCACTATTTCGGACTTACCTTTTCCATGAGGTGGAAGGCATGTCCAAAACTGGAAAAAAACATTTCTTCCTTTGCTTTTAGCCTGGGCCGGAGCCCACAAGGACCCTTTTGGGCTCAACAGTGAATTGTACGATGTGGTGACGGATATCTGGGCACAAGTATTTCCAAGCGTCACACTTGAAGAAAATGACATTGTCATCCTGGTGAAAGTGGTAACCTCGATCTAGTTATTTTATTTTAATGTTCTAATCATTCTTTAGTGTGAAAATGCCGTCAACAACTGGAGGTGCGATATCGGGAAGTGTGGATATTCGTCAGTTAGTGACCTCATCACATCGGTATCCACGTGGGAAGGCCGTCAGACATTCGTTGCAAAGGAACTTCACAAGTTGAATTATATTTATAAGTACCAAGATCTGAGTGTAAGTGCAAGTTACTCGTGTAATCAAATGCCGATCCTGACACTCACCAAGGTTCTCCGAGGAGCATTCCGTTCCGCGGTAGTATCCAAGGTGTATTCGCTACACCTCCGAAAACTGACATCTATCACAAATCACTATGACCCCCAGATCGGAGCCATGGCCCTTGCCGCTGCCGCCATATGTCCATCCACGCACTCTTCATGAGTACATAATAGAAACATCCACCCATCTAGGTCGAGCGTGGCTTGACACTCTTCAAGACAGGCGAAGATACTAAGGCAGAGCGAGTTGCGCAGCGTGGTACGCGGTCCTCAGACAATGATTGTAGCATCGGTTTTACGGAGCCACTTTGGGGTGAAACCACTCGCCGTCTGGTCATAGCAACGCAGAAGCTAACGGAGGAGCATTGGCAAGAGGTCATGGAAGAGTGCAAACTGTATCTGCCGCGTCATGCCCCAGGGGATGTTCAACCGAATGAAGACGATCCCGACGGAGGCCATCAAAGTTCAGGACTGCATGCCTCTATTCAGGTCGATTGGTGAGAAATAATACTCCATCAAACAAAACGATTTCTAAAGACGCCACAGAGAAAAGTAACTGCAAGTAGATGAAGCAGTAGAAAATATGTTGTGGAGTGTGCCGCGAGTGGCACGTTTCTTGATCTTTCTTGGTTGCATTCTATTGCCCATTGTAGTTGATATACGTTGATATCCCATGTCTGTTCGACTAATCCAAGTCTTTATTTGTCGAAAACAAACCGTATTCCACCACTTTGCTGGCAACGATAGGGCTCGATCCCTCATCAATCCCTCACTTTGTGGCCCTTGCGACGCAGGCTGCCAAATTCTCCCCACTCCCAACTAAGAGCGTCGTGTGGAAGTCGGCCTTGTGAACACGTTTTCGCTTCAAATCAAGAGGAAACTACCACTGGGCCTTTCCTTCGTTCTCTGTGAACTGCATGCGGGGACTCAGAGACTCGGAGACTGCTACCGGGGAAAATCAGAAGCACTGAAATTTGTGCATGCCAGTGCAGCCCGACCCGGCGCGGGAACACGAAGCCGCATGCCTCAGGGGACTAGCGCCAGAGGAAAAGGATGGAACTCAAGCACCTAATGGGGAGCATGCAAAGCTCGCCTATCTGTGAGCATGACTACGCCGCCGTCCTGTTGCACGATGCGCCTATCGGCTCCCCGACATCAGCGCGCCGAGAGGACTACGCAAGTCAGAAGTTTGTTCAAGACACGCCACCACGGGCAACGTTCTTTCAAACGCCGAGTTTAGCCAGAGCCCTCGACGTTTAGCTTCGCGTCCTCTCTAGCCTCGACGAACACCCAAGCGCGAAGTGGTCGCGCAGTCAGCGAGTCGTGGGCCCGCCCTTAAAGTTATGGAAGCCTTTGTGTCTGATATTGTCAGGTGCTGTCAAATCTACAAGAGAAGAGAGTAGAACGCGCAGCGAAAAGTCGCAGAGTACTACGATACTTTATTGCAGTGGTTTAGTACAGTATTTATACATTTCTAGATACCTGTGCTCGTTTCTATCAGCAGACGTAACGTATTGTGCGTATACACATGTGTTGAGCGTGCTACATTGAAGGGGGACAGCGAGGACAAAAGAGAATGTCGAGTGTATGAATGTAGGCTACCTATGCGTGATGCGCGTACATGTGTCCGTTATCAAATCAAAAGCAGCTGTAATGCCTAAAGTGGTAATCCCATTGTGACGCGCCTCAGTACGGTCCGTGAACCCCGGGAGCCGGAACGCGTTGATGCACGTTAATTATTCGGGGCACTTAAGGTACCTCCGGATCTACGGTCCCATATCCGGACTGGCTACATACAGTCATGTATCGCTAAGGTACTACGCGTGTTCAACATGTGCTTCATATAGAGTCATGCCTCGTTCAAGCCTGAGTTGCGAGGCAGCATTGGTGAAACTTGTTGATAATACACGCGACACGCGTAGCTAGGCCCGTAGCGGACCGTAGGACTGGAGACACATTAGGTGCTCTGATAATTAATACATATATTATTATATAAGCACGTGATGGTCGGACCGACCTGCACGGACCGGATGGCCGACGCGCGTACACCACAATAACCACAATTACCATATCGGGCTTAATAACTGCTGGAGATAACGAGATAACGCACTGTACACGTTTATGGGACTCACATCCCTACCACAGTCTTTTTGTACCGCCTCCATGAGGTTCTGTATTCGTTTGTTAACGCTGATTACCTGAGCTGTATTATGTGGCGTAGTTGACTGAATTTATCAGTGCCGAACGCGTTGCTCATATTCAACAATAACTTGTCATTAGGAAATCCGAGTCGTCCCGTATCGCGATTAACGATTAATAAGAAAAAGTGAAAATAAAGTGCCCAAGTCCGATTTAAATTGACGAAGGAAAAGGGTATCTATTGTCGCGAGAAAGCGCGCCGTGAAAATAAATGTGAATGAGAAAACTATGCCACTGTGGCGGTGGTGGGAAGAACGGAAGGCACGCTATATGAGCGCATGGATGCGAGGGCGGGCGGTACGGGTGTGAGTATGGAGTGCCAATGGATGTACAACGGCCGAGTGAACTCACAAGGCTGGCGTTGGTCGGGCTGGGCAGCGGGCGCCTTGGCATCAGGACTCACGTTGTTTGTTGTTTGGATGAGAGTAAAGACATGTGGCAGTCAGTATGACGAGCGATGACCGGAGCGACGGCACAAGGTGGTCACGGTGGTCATATGCATAGGGTGATGGATGCGAAGGGACTTGGCGAGAAGTGGGCAACGGCATGGCTCACCTTACAATGCCAGTGGGAGCAGGCGTAGGGATGTGCTCTCCATCGGAATCACTGCTAATGTAAATGATTGGGTTTGTGGTTTCTGGCGGTGTTGTATGGCGCGGGCGTTTACGCGGCCAGCGTGAGGATGGCCCTGACTTGGAGAGAGAAGCACCATGCTCTCCATCGGACCCACTGATGCAGATTGGGCTTGGGGCAGCCTGAGGGCGATGGCACAGTCGTTTACGCAGCCGGTACGAGGATGGCTCCGCAAGAGAAGCACCGCTGTGTGCATCTTCAATTTCCGAGTCGTGTTGCAATTGTCCCAGGGTTTCCCAGATCTGGCTTATGACGTGGGTCGTTTGTTGACCCTGCTGAACCCTTGCCGTTTCTGCTTCAACTTCTTCGAGCTCACGATTCAGCGCCTTGGTCTCCTGGTCAACCTTCTCGATCTCCAGTGTAAGGCTTTCCAGCCTTTGTTCCAAGCCTTGATCGTGTACATCATAGAATTGGTTCAGGGCTCGCTCAAATGAGTCCTCGGAGGTGCAGTCGAGGTAGTGATCCTGCCAGGCTTCGCAGTCTGAGCAACTGTCCTCATGGAAGACGGTACAATGGTCCCTCCAATATGTCCACTGTAACCGCGGTTCTCCGGACTGGGTACTGCACTCACCGACTTTGTTTCCTTCTTTAAGGACTGGGTGCATCATGATCGGTATATACCGACTGATTGAAAGAGAGGACGGGGGGGTAGAAGAGGATTTTGGTGTTGGGCGTTGGAGTCACAGTACGATGAGGGCACAAACCAGAGAGAAATGCAACTTGGAGATTTACCTCACAACACTCACACCCTGACCACCAGGAGAGTTCGCCCATGTCGGCTGTGGGGGATAGGTACCTCACTTTAATTGGGCGCTCAAAAATGTGGTCGGAGTTGCGGTCACAGCAAAGTTGAGGGCGCATGTGCCTGCGCCCAAGCCAGACTTCCGGTGGTCATACAGTACACGGCGCCCAACGACTGGCACCTAAGCGTAAGTCATCTGACATTCCATTAGGTCACTCTAAAACGGCGCTCTCCTTGGCCGCGGATACCATGCTTGTCACCCGAGGAGCGGCATGCACACTCCCTGTCTGCGTGGGCAATTGCAGATTGGCGTCTATCATAACCGAGAACCGTCCCTGCCCTCCAATCACAAGTGACGGGTCAAACCACTTGTCCGAACTCATCGGACATTGGGCAGGCATAGCCTTGTAGCGGGTTCTGTAAAGCAGGGAGCAGCGTATCGTGAAATGTGCTCATTTCAGGGCCAATTGGTCTTTCGTCCTTGCTATCCATCTCATCATTCCCCTCACTCACCTTTGAAGTACAATGGATAACACAACAACCACTGCCACGACACCTCTGACAGCCACACTGCACTCTCAGACCTCTCCCAAAAAACGAAACTGTAATATTGGGTGTATGACGGCCGCGACCACGCTCCCACCACAACGACCACCACGCCGCTCTGAAATAAAATTGAGGTACAACGCCATCTTGGGCATCATTCTGCACGACTCGGAGGGCAAGTCATGCCAGATGTGCGAAACCTGGCTCAACCACTTTATGTCTTCGGTCAAGAAACACGACAAGTCTCTGATAGCAGCTCTGAATGCCCTGGGTAGTGCGGGTACTATCCAAGAGGATGTGGACAAGGCGGAACAGGAGAAGGCTGAGGCGTTGCAAGAACTTGCCGACATGCGTCTCAAGCTTGAGGCTGCCCGGGCCAACCTCAGGAGAGCTCGAAATACAAGGGAGGAGGCCAAGAGGGAACTATGGGGCGAATCTTTGGACGACTTGGGTGGTCTTGTTATTTGACTGTGCAGCGATCTCAAAGCTGCATATCGCAATGCGCCCTCTGCGGCGTCTCACTCCGGCCCTACGCAACCCAAAGCATCTTTGTCTTCGTCCACCATGATCGCGTGACCTATGTGCTGACAAATCCACGTGACGTTGCTAAGTCGAACACGTTCACGTCTCGCCTCCATCGCCTCTCAATTCATGCATCATCCCTCCTACCCACCGTCTCGTCCTCATCGCCTTGCCATACTCTCGCCATTCATCGTTTATCTCGCCTCGCCTCGATACCTTGCCCCAAGTTCCGTATCGAGGACACTCGGATCGCCCACCATTGTCGCTTTGAGCCAACCGAATACCACATCGCCGAGCATGCCGTTTCCCCCCTTTGTACTATATGTCCCCGCCCCGCTCCTTTACTACAGTATAGGTGCTGTCGTAGTGGTCAGATCACCCGTCAATGGTCATTTTCTCAATTCACCCACTTCCTCACCTTGGGTACTTGTCCATATGTTCATTCTATACCATTCCAATGCCCGATATCTTTTTTTTTAGATGAGAAACTGAGTATTTGAGCCTGTGTTTTGGAGGTTGTCACCTCTGTCACGCCTGCCGGGTCTGCCGGTGCGGACTTGACAAGAAAGCACCCACGTGATGTAAGAACCCCAGGAGAACAACCCATACCAACACGAACAGTGGCGCCAACTCGGTCTTGCGATGCTCAGGTGCCCTGCTAGACCTGCCCTATCTGTTACCGTCATGGTGTCCAATCATCTACTTCAACGCAATCAAGGCCGTTTGTACTATCTTGGATGAGGCCTATTTCAGCCGAGCTGGTGGGAGGCCACGGTCATCCCCAGCATCAACTTGTGCGTTGCGCTCAAGCCGCAGAGAGAATGCCTTATTTGACCTTGCGCGCCGCTCTCTCGATCTCGCCACGCCACCAAAACACTCAACCGACTGCTCCATCAATGGCGATGCGATTACCACGGTGGGCATCCTCTTCAAGAAGTGAGTAGCCTCATGCTGTAAAGCGTGCACATGCTGTGGCCTCGGAATCGGCCATTTCCGACCACGTGACGGCTCCTGAGTTGCCCGAGCCCGACGCCGCGACGCTTTCAGATCATCTAAGGCAACTTTTCGCCTTTCCCACGCGCTGCTCCTCCTCGCCCCCTCATTCCTCCCGTTTTCCCCACCTCCCGCCTTCGTTGTCAGCAAATCGGACCCAGGCCACATACAGTCAAGACACTCCGCCCACCACTCACCAAGCATTCTCGGCTGAAGAGACTCGGATCGCCTATATCGGACCGGCCAACAACAAACCTGAAGGTGACATCGCCTCTCGTTGCACGCGCAGCGCGCTGCCCTCGCCGACCGTCCTGAGGTCTGGACTGATAAGGAAGGATTCAGAGTAGAAGGATTTGGGTTTCGTTGCATATTTTCCCTTCTTTTGTTCTAGTTCACTCTCTTTTCATTTTTCATTTTCTCCATTAGACTTAGAGGTCGGCGTCGATTACCGCCGTACCATTCTTCGCTCCCGTTGCCTTGTGCTCGATGTCGCACCCTTCGCGACAGCTTAGTAAAATTTCGACATCGCTTCCCACTTCCATACGACGCCGCGCAACCTGGCGCCAGCTTAGACGTTCGTTTTGTTTTATTTTCCTTCTTACTTACTTCGCGCATAGAGTAGCCATTGTAGTACAAATACCCCGCCCTTGACCTCATCAAGAGGATTATCAGAGAGAATACAGAAGGCAATCGCGGCCTCATTCCCCCTCTTTTTCTGTGTGATCTCCAACTGTGTAACGACTCACGAGCCCGCTGCGCCACGACCGTCTTCCCCGATCCTCTTGTGTCGTTTCGTGTCTCTGCTTCCTCGCCCTCGCCCTCGCCCCCGTCCGTCCCCGTCATCGTCACCGCCTTCCGCCACTGCCTCCTCTTCGCCTTGTCAAATCCTCAAGACTCCCGCCGACGTTGACGCCAACACACCAGCATCAACGCTTCTCCCGTTTCCCTCTCGCGCGTTCTCGAATCTTCGGGATCGCGGCCTCTCTCCCTCTCCCTCTCTCTTTTATCACCTGGGGAACATTCCTGAACTCGGCACACAGACACCGTTCTGCATTACAATGCCATGGTAAGTCCCTCTCGCTGGCTTGCTGTCTTTCCGTTTCCTGGCTGATGCTGACCTCCACCACCCAAATTCGTCGTACACATCCACCACCGGGACCTACAGACCCGACATGTCGGCTGCGGACCATGCAAAGGTGCCTGAAAGTTCCTTTGACGAAGAGGAGGAAGGGTTCTTGACATCAAGATTTTGGGCTGGAACGTCCTGACGGGGCTATGTTGTGGGAGGAGAGGATCACACGAGTGGTCGACATCATGGGCGAAGTGGAATTTCCGTGGAAGTAGGTGTCATCCTCCCTTCCTTTTTGCCTGCTTGTGGAAAACCTGTGTTCACCGAGCCCCCAAGAAATTAGGGGCTTACGTTTGTGCCTCCCTCTATCATACAGCACAACAGCCTCAGCATCATATCATCTGAGACCACATAGCGCCCTTTTAAGTGCGTACAGACCGCACCGCCAGCAGTTTTCTTGTTGCTCTATCGATCTTTTTTTCTCTCACACCGCGCTGCCCCTCCCGGACCTGATCCTAGGGCTTGATGATCTTTCTGGCGAACACCGAAATCAAAGCCCTCCCTCCAGAATTCTTCACATCGACCAATCTGATGGTAATCTCCCTCTGTGGGCACCCTTCTTTGTTCTCCTCCGTTCTTTTCAATATATTTATTGTGTGCTAAAGAGTCCCATCTGGGAACCTTTATGAGGATGATATCCTGAACTAACGCCCTCATTAGGCAACAGTGGTGCAGTCTGCAGTCTGATGTAAGGGTTTCACCGCTGTCATAGGAAGAGTGATGGTATGCCAGTCCCTCAAGTCACCTGCAAGTCACTCCCAAGCTGACGCAACACCATTGCTTGTGGCGCCTGTGTCAACAGCCTCGGTTAGGCACATGCGCGATTCGTTAAGGTGCGTCATTCGTAAGTGCGTCTGTATTTTTCTCACTTATCAAACTCTCTGTGGAACCGTCCCAACGCCACCATCCCTGTTCCCAAACCCGATCATGACTGATCCTGGCGACCGCCATCCCCAACCGCAACCGGCCACGATGACCATGAACCCCATTTACTGTCTCCGATGACGACCGCGACCACAACGATGACCCTCCCTGTCCCTGACCATGCCCGTGGCGCCTGTGTTGACAGCCTCAGTTAGTCGCATATGCTACTTGTTAAGGCGCATCATTCATAAGTGCGTCTACTCTTTTTCTGTCTAACTCTCCAATGAACCGTCCCCAACACCACTCTGTCACCGAACCCGACTACGACCACAATGACCAGCAACCCTGTTCACTGTCTCCGACGACGATTGCGACCGCGATGGTGACCCTTCCTGTCCCTGACCATGCCCTCAGCACCTGTGTGGACAGCTTCGGTTAGGCACATACGCGATTCGTCAAGGTGCGACATTCATAAGTGTGTCTACTTTTTTCTTCTGTCAAACTCTTCGTTGAACCATCGCAACGCCACCATCCCTGTCTCTGAACCCGACCACAACCATGACGATCAATAACACCGTCCACTGTCTCCGACCATGTCCGCGACCGCGACGGTGACCCTCCCTGTCCCCGACTACAACCACGACGACAACTGGTGATGACGGCTACGTCAGCGTCGAGTCACTCCCAAGCTGAAGCACCACCCTTGCCCATGGCGTCTGTGTCGACTGCCTCTGTTAGGTACAGATGCTGCATGCTGACCCATCAAGACCATCTCGCCAAGGCTCCTCATTCATAAGTTCGTTTACTTTTTTTTAATATCAAAGTCTCAACTCTCCGCGGAACCGTCCCAACGCCACCATCTCTGTCTCCTAACCCGACCACAACCACAACGACCAACTTCCCCGTCCACTGTTTCCGACCACAGCGGCGACCGACAACGATGACCCTCCCTGTTCCTGACTACGACCCACGTCCCTGTCCCCAATATGTCTATTGCAGAACTCAAGAGCCTTGGCGTCGTATGGCGGGGGTGCGGGCGGGGGGCACAGCCTGAGGCGGCAGCAGCAGCAGCCACAGTAGCAACTTTCTTAGCCAGTGCAGTATAATATAAGACCCATTATCATTACCACAGACAGTAGCGGGATTCCACCTATACACTATGAGAGAAGGTATCATATATAGAGAAAAGAAGAAAAAAAAGACCTCAAGCTGTCGGCTACGACCAAAGTTGAGTTGTGGCAACACTAGTTGTAGTAGTAGTAGTAATGACTCAGAACTGCCAGGGAAGATACTAATAGTTTGGAATGTGTAAACTATGGTGCCTAGCAGGACTCAGAAATACTAGAAATCACATTGTTGTGTCTAGAGAACTATGGTGCCTAGCAGGACTCAGAAATACTAGAAATCACATTGTGCCTAGAGAACGTGAATACCTAGAGACAGATTCAAATAATAGACAGAGTAGAAGCTCTGGAGAATCTGAGATTGCAACTAGGATGCCTGGTACCAGTGGTCCTAGTGATGCTAGTTGTTCTAGTAGATGTCATCTTGCTGATGAGGGAGAACAATGGAGTCACGAACAATGGAGGTCACAGAACAATGGGGTTACGAACAATGGTGGTCACAGACTACCATAAGGAGAGAACAATGAGAAACATACAAGGGAGAACAATGGATTCTCCGACAAGAATGCTCTGTTGTACAAGTAAGCGGTCATGTGAGTCAAGGTCATGTGATCGTATAAGTACATAGTGGTCAAGAAAAGAAAAGAAAAATGTGGGCCAAGTGCCCAAGATTGTAACACAAAGTGTGTCAGGAACTCACTACTTTTAATGGCAGTGGGACTTGATGATGGCTTGTAGTTGGAGGTGACAGATCCAAAGGATGATGAGCAAGATGTTAAGCAAGAAGATACTAAGGGCTAAGAGGGGAATAGTGTTACAATCCACCCCCATTTTTCTCTTCACCATTGGACCTAGTTGTTAAGGCCTATTGAACCTTAAGGCACGATGTGTGCAAAGGTGAGATATGCAGCAGTGATGAAGTTACAAGGGTTGTAATTCCCTTAGTAACTGAAAGTGCTTTGGAAGGTGATAAAAGCGGGAAGGTTGCTAAGACCAATGTCTGGGTGAAGATAAAGAGGAATGAGAAGTATCTTCAAGGATTTGAAGATAATTCCAAAGAAATAGAAGAGGGAAATGGTTTGTTGAGCAACAAGGACTTTGAACGCAATAGATTGCAAACTAAGTCAGGCTTAAGGCCCAACTCTAGGATATAAGCCCAGCTTATATACAAAAGGGCAGCTACCTGACTAAGCATACAAAAAGGGAGAACAATAGAGTCACAGACAATAAGAGTCACAGAACAATGGCATCATGAACAATGGTGGTCACAGACTACCATAAGGAGAGAACAATGGAAAAACATACAAAAGGAGGGAACAATGAAGTTCCTGGCAAGAAGGCTCTGATGTACAGGTAATCAGTCATGTGAGTCGAGGTCATGTGATCATATAAGTACATATCAGTCAAGAAAGAAAGAAAAAAGTGTGGGCCAAGTGCCCAGGAGCGTAACACTAGTGTTGCTGGCAGCTAAGCCGGACCTTTTCGTAAATTGGCGATAACAAATTACATTAAATAACTAAAATTATGAAAATAAAGATGTGAATGGATTAGGTCAAGAGCCGGGGGGTCACTTAAGACGACTTAGAGATCTGACGGGCCGTTCAGGCACAATTTGACCAGCTTGGTTTTCAGCTCGATTTGCCCCCGGCTCTTGACATAATCCATTCACATCTTTATTTTCATAATTGTAGCTATTTTATTTAATTTGTTATCGCCAATGTACGAAAAGGTCCAGCTTAGCTGCCAGCAACACTAATCAGACCCCCTTCTCATCACCCTATCCAAACCTCCACCTATGGCCAAGTGACCATTACCATTGAACCTACCATCCCTAGAGAACCTGCCACCGCTACCGCCCAGTGAACCATCCAAACCATCATCACCCCTTGATCAGCCACCAGTCAAGCCCCTTGTCCCTGTCCCCTGGAACATCCACTGACAGGAGTACTCCTCAATGGAGACATACCAAGAGCCACCCCCAGTAGAGAACCCACTGGAAGATCCAGATAGTCCCATGGAGGATGCACTGCCCTTAGAGCTAGAACCAGTCACTTGCTATGAACCTGATGTCCCTGGAGGTCAGACACATACCTTATCCCTGGAAGAGTTCCCTATTGAACCCTGGGAAGCATACCTCACTCAGCCCAGTAGTCCTGTGTCCTGCAAGCACTCCCTGTCACCCACAAGTCCCTCTTCAGCGCCCATATGACAATGTACCAGTCGTAAAGGCAGTTACCAATAGACTGGCTGATGTCTGGTCCAGTTTGGGTTCAGCAGCCTCAGGCCTGAACCTGGACCAGACCTGGAGGTCCGGTCCAGGCAGAACAGCAAACCTGGACCTGGACCTGGGTTCGGGTCCGGTTCGGGTCCGAACAAGGTTCGACCAATCAAAAAAGCATCAATTTTGTTTTCTTGGAAGAGACAAACAATGTGCCTTTGACGAGAAGACAGCATATACTAGTAGAACACCAGGGCATCCTGAGATGCGTGCCACATGTAGAGAAAGATGATTGAGTCCAAGAAGCCTGGTTCACTTGCTTGGGTGTGCTGCAAGGGCGATGTTGGTGGACCTATGGGTCGTGGGCAGGTTGGGGGGCAGCGAACGTTTGGGTCACCATGCCACCTAGGTGATGTTTTAGAGACTGGGTGGGTAGAGATGGGTTTATTCGTTTCGAAAAGCGTCTTACCTGGAATGAAATGTTGCATACCATCCCATTCGATGCCAGTGATCCAGAATCTGTGAAGTCAAGTTGCCCACATGAAATCCTGCCTTCTGCGCAGCATAAATCCGACATTTGTACTCATGTAGACGATCCACCTCGCTGTCGGAATTGACATCGGCTTGTTGCATTCCAGCCGTGAACGTTTCAAAAGCATACATCTGCTTGAAGACCACAGAATTGCGTTCATAGCAACCCTTGACAGCTAGGAAGGTTTTGTGACCCCCGAATGCATCCAATGCACACCATGACAACATGAGATGTGGTAAAGGGCACCTCTGCATCAGCAACCCACATCTCGGAAACACATGTTCCGAGAATGGGCCTTGGCAGCGTCCCTTCGTGTGCTTCATATCCTCCCTCTGACTCACGTGCAGAAAAAACGGCTGGGTCAACAAGACATGCAACTCATGCACGTCCGCCACCGTTCCTGCACCGCCTTCTCCAGAATCCTTGGCGCCAAGCACGTGCAAGCTCACGCTTGTTGAGGTCGCCATCTCTTCCTCATGATGTCCATGGCACACGCGACGACGCGCCTGAGCGCACCATGCAGCACAAGAGGGACGTAGACGTAAGCTGCCCATTGTCCATGGACATGCGGCGTCGTACACGTGCGCCCTTGGTGTTTCGATGGGTCATTGAGGGGGGCCGCAGGGGCGAGGTAAGCTGGGAGTGCTGGGAGCTTCTGCTTCTTGGGAGGTGGCAGGGCTACTGGTGAGGATGATTTTGGTCTTTCGTTAGGATGATGTTGTTCATTCTCTGAGTCGGAATATTCGCCGTATAAAACGAGGATGGTGGTGCACATTCGTTTCATCTACTGAGAAGTCGGCATCTGCCAGTGGCACAAGTGAGAGATCGAGCGGGCCGAGTTACATTGGCGAGCGAGCACTCCAACAACAGACACAACAACAGACACACACGGAATGCAACCATTTGATCTCTTCAACATCCTTCAACGTTCCATCAGGATTACAAGCTTCCCCGTCGCAAGTAGGGCTCACATTTTTTCTCTGAACTTGCGTTGCCAGTGGACTGTATGGCAGTAATCTTGGGGCCTGGAGAGTCAGGGTAAGTCACAATCCAGTTATATTTGGGACATCAAGTAACCTTTAGTGTTTGCAGGGATATTTGGCCTCTCCTGAGGATCAAGACCTTGTGCACAGGCTGTTGGTTGAGAAATGCGTGGCTCTGTGATGATCAATGATGGATCAACCTGGTCGCGTTCACCCTGTTTCCCCGGCATGATTGTGAAGGTGTGAAGGACAACATGCAGAGTGGGTGGCGTAGTCAGTAGCGAAGTTTGTGTTGGCATGGCATGATCAAAGTCCCACACGTGGATCAGCAAGGGCAGATCCAGGCCTAGACAGACAGAGGCGGAAAGCAGGCCAATCCAAGAAAGGAGAAGGCATGCACTTGTAAGGATTATAAGCGACGATCTTGTTTATGTCAAACAGGAAGGAAAATGGTCACACAGAAAAGAGAGTGCCAGAGCAAGTAGAATTGGGGCCAAGTATGATTGTAAACATATTGGTACTGGTGCTCTCCACAGGATCAGGAGGCTTGCTGGTGATTATATACGAACACTACCTATAGCAAGGCAGTAGTATCGAAAGAACAAGCCTGCAAGGGTGGGGGCAAGGTCAGGAAAGCGATGTTGGAAGAAGGGTGATGAACGTGTCAGGAGGCAGCGAAAATGGATGGCAGAGTTGACTGAATTCACGTTGTGGTGACGACGATGTTGGTAATTTAAGGTGATGGAGATGGTTTCGAAGAGAGGAGGAAAAGCAAGAAGGAAAGCCAAATGTGGTATCATAGAACCCTCTGAGGTTCGGGTTCGGACCTCGGGTTCAGGTTCGCCCAATGTGCTGAACCTGGACCTCAATTAAGGTCTGGTCCTGCCAGGATCCATGAACCCGAACCTGAACATTGGGTCTGGTTCGTGTCTGAACCTGGTCCAAAATGTTTGCGAACCGGACCACAGCCAGTCTAGTTACCAATCAATCACCCCTTCAGCCTCATTGCCCATAGCTGGCACCTCACCCCAGAGTCAGGGCTACCAGTTGACCTCTTCAGGAGGATCCTCAGACAATCCCTCAGCCACGCAGAGCTCTGCAGAGCTCTGCAGACAATATGGATAGTGACATGGCCCTTAATTGGGTCTCCATCAAAACCAACTACCATAAAGGGTAGCTGCTTACATTAGACACCTATTAGATGAGAATGGGCACATGGGGATCAGATCTCCTTGGATCAGTCTCAAACCTTGTGGTCATCATCGCATCATGACAATGCTTCTCTTCTTGGAATGACCCGCTGCCATTGTTCTCCAGTTAAGGATAGATTAGGCAATTCCCTGATCCTTCATTTGCTCTTGCTCATTCTCTATTGTTTGACTCATACAGACTGCAGCACTTATCTGTGGACCTTCATACGATACAGACAGACACCTCTTAACCAGAAGTACCTACCTTAGTGACCATGGCCTGTGTGCAGACCCACATGTATATAAGTGCCCAGTATTTTGACAGTCAAGCCCTAAGCTTGACTTGATTAACAATATCAACATTCTTGAAAGCCTCCCTTGTGCCTCCCCTTTCCCTCATCTCTTACATAAGCCACTCAGAGTCGTCTCTAGCAACACTAGAGACTTCTACTCCTTCAAAGTACTTGCCACCAGTTTACCCTTAGTACAAGTCGTACTATCAAGGCCTGTTGAAGCCTTAACAAATAGCAAGAATAGGGGCAATAGGAGAAGACTTGGGATTTAGTATGATGGGGGTAGACAAGAGAACAGTCTGAGGACTGTTCGCTTAGATTTGTAGGTCTTATATACTAATACAGGGTGGTCTGTGTATAGTTTAGGGTAGGTACAAGTATAGATAACAAGTGACTGCAGATGACTGCAGATTACCTCATCTGCAGTTATTGGGGCACTACCCCAATGAGTTGCATCTTTGTTGATTGTTTAGTTTGATGTATCTTGTTTGATTGTTCCCATGGTTTTCCATGTGTTAATCAATGGATGCATTGCACATCCAAAGCACATCTGATCAAGTGATCTTGTTGATGACCAATCCCTTGGTAGGTCATGTGTTATCAGGTGGGCTTTTCTTGTGGTGTTGTATGTAAAATGTCACGCTCCCAAAGAGGACATGTCCAGTAGTTCAGTTTCCCTTATTGTTAAGGCCCAAGGACCTTTAAGGTGCGACTTGCATGAAGGGGTGGTGATGAGTAACAATGACTTAAAGTGTCTTTGACAATGTCAAAGACCTGAGAGGATTTTATGAAGGGGGAAAGGGAAGTCGAACGAGAGAGTGAAGACTTTCAAGACGTTTGGATTGGAAACCAAGTCAAGCTTAGGGCTTTGACTTGTAACTATTGGCTGGTTTATATACATGAGGAGTCTGAGGCTATGCTACGCTTGCTATAGCTAAGTATGAGTTGAAACTAATACAAGGATCACTTGGAATGAGTCAAGTAAGTAAGAGTCAGAGAATGCGCAGTAAGTACGAGTTATATCGAGTCTGGAAATGAGTCAGGACAGGGACACAGTAGATGCGCTGAGATGCTCCAATTCGGGGGTCGGGAGATGACGATACGAAGGGCGCGTAAGCGAATGAGTATCGGATCACATACGTATCTGCTTTTGGTAATCTGCTTTGATGAGAGTCTGCTTACTCTAGCAGCATAGGAGGTGACTCTGTATTTGGATCTTGATCGGTTCACACAGACCGGGGACTTGGTAGGCTTTGGTAATCAGGAGTGGCTTGGGTGCTAGGGCTTGTTGGGGATATTGGGGATGTTGGGGATGTGGCTGATGACGTAATAGGGGTGTAACTCCCATCCTTGTGACGTAGGCGTTTAGGTGCTGAGACTTCGCTGCTTGGGGAGACAGGCCGGGTTATACTGGTAGGCGGGGATGGCTGACTAAGCCATGCTTTCCATGGTGGTGAAGGCTGCTCATTGGCTTCTAACTCATAGACATTAGAGCCAGATGGTCTGGGCTGGTATGGCGTGTGTGGTGGGCTAGGACTGCGGTCCCTCATAGGACTATCTCCATCGCTATCTGAAGCTGGATTCGTGATCATTGGTGTAGGCTCTGTGAAGTGTTCCATGGAGGAATGGTGGCGCGTGTGAGTAGGCCACGTGATCAGAATCGCTGGTATTGCCTGGCTGAAGGTAGTGGGTAGCATGGGCGTGCGTGCTCTGGGAGGTATCAATGGCGGTATTATTGGTTGGGATATGTTCTGAGGGATCTGTGTGGTTGGTGCGGGAGGTGCGCTGGGTGCCTGGGGTTGGGAGTAAAATGAAAAACTGGGTGGATTGTAACACTTATTGACAGCTGTCAAACATTCGTACTTAGACAAATAAAAAGATCTTGGAATAAGTAATGTAAGCAAAACAAATATATTGCTCTAAAAAACATTTGTTGCTTGGAAATACGTGATGTAAGCAAAACATATGAATGCTAAGGCATGTCCCTTAGCATGGAATGACAAGTCAAGCCCTGGGGGGCAAATGCACACATAATTTGAGCCTGGAAAGGTGTCTGGGTGGATGTCCATACATGTCTGGACCCTGTACCAACAGAGGAAGGAGGTGCAAATGTGTGCCCAAGTGATGCAGCAGAAAAAGGCACAAACATGAGACCAGGCACACCGCTTGAAGACGGATATGCATGTGGGACTGCCCCCAATGGGTTCGCAAGAGCAAATGAATGTGCAGTGGAGCCTGCCGCTGCAGTGGAAGGGGATGCATGCGCAGGGGCAAGCACAGCAGCAGCATGTGAAGGCTGCCAGATATGTAGTGGAGTCCAGCCATTCTGCCTTCCCAATGAAAAATCAACTTAATGAAAATATTTTGTGTCTGTTGTGCCACCCACCCTGACAATCAGACCATTGCATGCCATGTATATTATTTATGTTCAAAAAGATGCTATAAAAAATTGTTACCTGTCATACTAGCCCTTAGCTGCATAATTTAACCAGTTAAAATTGCAGCAAAAAATGCAGTGATTGCTTTTTCACCCCTTGCTGAGTGGAAAATAAGAATGCATAAATACACCAGATAATAACATTTTATTCCTAACTATCCCCAGCCATTCTGGTCCATTTTCCAGTCCAATATGTTGTGTTTGCCCCCATATCATCTCCCTCTGGCATTGTGCAAGCATCTGCTGGTGACCAGACTGAGCACCCTGCCCTTGACAGTTTGCTTGGACTTCCAAGTAAACACCATGGATGGGCAGGAGCTGGAACCAGATGTGGAAGACATTGAGATCTCATGTGGCAACATCCTGGATGATGCCGAGTCCCCTGCAACTTCAACACATGTGGGGAGCTTCAATTGGGACCAGGAGAAGGGTGGATTTAATCTTGAATGGGCTAATCTAGCTGGATTCGAGACTTGGCACTGGGAAGAGAAATGGATGTACTCCATTGAGTTTGGCGCATCCACCACCCAGGCCAAGTCACCTCTATATACCCAGTGCCAGCTCTTTGTTTGTGGGCGCAAGGCATCCAGAGGGCTGAAGCCATATGAAAAGAAGAATCTGGACAGTGAATGCAAGATCAGTACCAAAAAGACTGGTTGCGGTTGTCATATCTGGATCAAACTCTATCCCCACACATCAACCATTTTGGGGACGTTATGTAGTGGAGCATGATCACAAGATCAGCTTTGCCAATATTGCTTATACTTGCTTGTCTGGCAGTGCCCAGGAGCAAATCAAAGCAATGCTGACTCAAAAAGTTGAGCATCATGAGATTGTGAGTTGCTGGTCCTAAAAAAGTTTAGCAGCTGATCTAATACATTTGAAGGTACATGTGATTTGCGGTTCAGCACCTGATAGCAGTCACAATCAGTTGATTGCAATTGAGGAAGTCAATTGCATGGCCCAAGTGCTTGAAAATGATGAGATAAGATTGCATCCAGATGATGCTGTCTCAACAAGACTCTTGATCAAGCAGCTATCTAGTAAAGGTACACTTACTTTTTACAAAGATAAGCAAGATTGCACTCTGATCGATTCAAGATTGCCAGATAATGCCTTTGTTGTTACATTCCATGGGCTATTTTTCTTTTCTCTATGCTTACCAATCCTTTCCCATCACATGACTGCTTACCTGATATGTCACCTGACTCCTTTCTTGCTTACCTGATTGCCTTCTTGTCATCCTAGGAGCACCAGCTCATTTCTAGGACCATTGTACTTGTTTCTGCTATTCTTAGCCTGCCAACTTATAACTAGGATCCCTCTCTTAGTTATTTGTCATTCCTACTAACTACTGTACTTGTTTTCCGTCATTACTAGTACAGGTACTAGTAGTATTATTCCTTAGTCATGGTAGCTGCCCTCATATATATAAGCTGGTCTTATTTCTAGAGTTGGGCCTTAAGCCTGACTTGGTTTAATACCCAAATCTTGTTGCTTCCACTGTGAGATTTCTAAGTCTTTTTCTTCATTTCTTGAGTTGTCTCAAAGTCCCCTTTGAGACTCTCCTTTCCTCTTGCTTATCCCCCAGACCCTGGATTAAGTTCCACTTCATCCTTTTACCCCCCATGCTTTACTAAGGGTTAGCAGCCCCTTGTAATCACTTGTTGCTGCCACTTGTATCTTGTGCATGTCGTGCCTTAAGGTTCTTGGACCTTAACAAATGGACAATATAGGGGCTTGGGTCGATGGGGGTGGGCTCAAGGGTGTCTGGGTTGATAAGGGTAATACTGGAGTCAGCAAACAAGGTGGAATAGAAGGGGGACTGGGTGGGAGTGAGGAAGGGGAAGTTGGGGATAACAAACTTGGGGCTGGAAGCAACAGTGGGCAACCAGGGGACTGTGGGTGTTAAGGCTGCAATGGGCCTTGATAGTATGACTTGTACTAAAAGTTGAATGAGTGGCAAGTACTTGAAGGAGTAGAGAGGCTCTAGTGTTACTAGAGACAACTCAGAGTGGCTTATGTAAGAAGTGGGGCAAGGGGAGGCACAAGGGAAGGATTGACAATAGTTGTATTGGAAACTAAGTCAAGCTTAGGGCTTGACTGTCGAAACACTGGGTGCTTATATACAAGCAGGGTGGCGCATGGGCCACAATCACTAAGGTAGGTAGCTCTAGTCAAGAGGGGGCTGTCTGTATTGTATGAAGGTCCGCAGAGAAGTGCTGCGGTCTGTATGAGTCAAACAATAGAGAATGAGCAAGAGTGAATGACCAATCAAGAGAAATGCCTAATCTATTCTTAACCGGAGAACAATAGCAGCAGGTCATTCCAAGAAGAGAAGCATCATCATGATGTGATAACGACCACGAGGTTTGAGATTGATCCAAGGAGATCTGATCTCCACATGCCCATTCTGGTCTAATGGGTGTCTAGTGTAAGCAGCTACCCTTTATTGTAGTTGATTTTGATGGAGACCCAATTAAGGGCTATGTCATTGGTATCAGCCTCTGCGGGGCTCTGCAGGGACAAGGAGGTGTTTGCAGATCCTTCTGAGGATCCCATCTGATTGCCTTGGCTCTGGGGCAAGGTGCTGGCTAGGGGCGACAAGGCAGTAGGTGTGATTGACTGGTAACTGCCTTCTCTACTGGTGTGTTGGCATATAGGTATGGATGAGGGACTAGTGGGCAATAGTGAGTGCTTGCAGGACATAGGACTGTTAGGTTCAGTGAGCCATCTCTGCCATGGCTTGATAGGAGACTCTTCTGGGGACAAGGCATGCATGTGGCCTTCAGGACTATCTGGTAGATAGTATGTGGTTGGTTCTGGCTCTATAGGTGGCACATCCTCTATGGGACTGTCTGGGTCTTCTGCTAGATGCTCTGTGAGCTGCTCCATTGAGGAGTACTCTTGACGATGGGTGCTCCAAGGGATAGGGGTAGGAGGCTTGACTGGTGGCAGGTCAAAGGATGGGTAGATGGACATTGCAGGGGAAGGCAGTCATGTCATTATGACTTGGAATGGGCTGGTCCACTGTGGTATGTCTGGGGTTGGTCTGGTCCACTCTGGTCTAGGTGGCATATCTTCTAAGGGTGATAGTGATGGTGGGTTCAATGGTAATGGTGCCTTTCCCATAAGCTCTAGTGGCATAGCACTAGGGAAGATAACTGGTGGTACTGGTGTGGTACTTGGTACTGGTGTTATGCTGAGGGGCGTGGCATCTGGTAGGAGGAAAAATGGGGTTGGATTGTAACAGTGGGGGACTGGGTGTTACTTGGGTATTGGAGATGAGGGCTACCAGGACTTGGGTAGTTCCAAATGTTGTGGGGACTGTTGAGAATGTTGTTGACAACCTCAAGGGCAGCAGCAGAGTTGGCCTGATAGACTTTGTTCAAGTTGGACCAGGAGGTGATGGAGAGAGTGGGGGAGGATACTTGGGAACAGTCAGCTCCAATTAAGAGACTGTTCTAATATCAGGAACTCACTACTTTTAATGGCAGTGAGACTTGACAACAGCTTGTAGTTGGAAGTGACAGATCCAAAGGGCGATGAGTGAGATGTTAAGCAAGAAGATACTAAGGGCTAAGAGGGGAATAGCAAGAATGGGGGCAATGGGAGAAGACTTGAGATCCAGTATGATGGGGGTAGACAAGAGAACAGTCTGAGGACTGTTCGCTTAGATTCATAGGTCTTATATACTAATACAGGGTGGTCTGTGTATAGTTTAGGGTAGGTACAAGTATAGGTAACAAGTGACTGCAGATGACTGTGGATTACCTCATCTGCAGTTATTGGAGCACTACCCCAATGAGTTGTGTCTTCATTGATTGTTTAGTTGATGTGTGTTGTTGATCATTCCCATGGTTTTCCATGTGTTAATCAACAGATGTGTTGTGCATCCAAAGCACATCTGATCAAGTGATCTTGTTGATGACCAATCCCTTGATAGGTCATGTGTTATCTTCCCAGGGTCACATGTTGTTAAGTCACATGATGTAATAGAGGCAGAGGGGTAGGTGTGCAATATGGGTGGACTGTAACAGTCAGAGTCACATCCCAAAAAAGGAGCAAATCTGATACTTTGGTTTCCTCTATGACAGCTATTGTCGGGAACTCACTACTTTATGGGTAGCGAGACTCGACGACGGCGCGGAGTTGAAGGTGACTGATCCAAAGGAGCAGCAAGGAGACGTTGAGGAGAAAGAGGCAAAAGGCAAGGAGAGGCGGGACGGAGTAGACTGGGGAAGATGAGGGGCGAGCTGCTAACGATGAGGGAGCTTTGAAAGGCTCCAGTGTGGGGGATTGACAAGAGAACAGTCTAAGGACTGTTCACCTAAATTCGTAGGTCTTATATACTAATACAGGGTGGTCTGTGCGCAGTTTAGGGTAGGTAAGTTTACAAGTAACGGGGGACTGCGCAGTCAATGCGCAGCAACTGCGGATTACATAATACATCTCGATTAGGGTCTAGCCCTAATGAGTTGCGTCCTTGTTGATCGAGTCGCGTCGCGTGTTCGTTGATTGTTTAGTGGACGCGTCTTGTTGATCATTCCCACGATCTGCCACATGTTGATCAACAGGTTAGACGCGCGTCCAAAGCACGTCTTGTCAGGTGACGTTGTTGATGACCAGTTCCTTGATAGGTCATGTGATATCTTCCCAGGGTCATGGGGTCGTAGGTTCCCAGGGTCACGTGCTGATAAGTCACGTGATGTACGAGTGGCGAAGGGGTCACATGATGAGTCACGTGTAGGGTCATGTGATATGTTCCCACGGTCACGTGGTCTTGGAGTTACGGGTTTGTAGCTGAGACTGGGGGGCGCGAGTACTGCTCGCAACAGTATCCCCTCTTTAGGATCTCCTTGCACCTGCAAGGCTCGTATGCATATCCCCTCTTTAGGGTGATTACGGGCGTGGAATTTGGTGACTAATTCTTTGGCGTGTGTTAGTTCTCCAGCTGGGATCCATGAGTTGTCTGCGTCTGTGTAGCCTTTCCAGTGGATGAAGTACTGTGTGCTCTTGCGATTTCTTGTGGGATGTGCTGCTAGGACTTTGTCGATTTCATAATGTCCTTCTTCTCCTCCAATGATTTCTGGAGGGGGTCGCTCGAAATTGGGTCCATGTGCTTGGGTTTCGTGGTAGGGTTTCAACAATGAGTTGTGGAATATGGGGTGAACCCTCATGGTTCGGGTAATTGCAATTTGCAATTTGTGGGTGAAGCCCATATGACCTTGAAAGGTCCATATCATTGTGGAGCGAGTTTCGCTTTCAGGTGTGTCATTTGTAGGTTGGTGGCTTCTAGGAGTACTAGGTCGTCTTTGTGGAACGTGTAGGATAGGTCTTCGGGTCCTCTGCTTCGCATTTCTTTAGCCGCAATCATGAGTGCTGCAGTGACTTCTTTGCATATTTGCTCTAGGTATTGGATGCAGTCATCCACGCTTTGTAGTCTGGTCTGTAGTTGCAAGGGTGGTTTAAAGGTTGGCTGAAAGCCATACCAGACTTCAAAGGGTGATCTATGGGTGCTGCGGTGCGGTCGTGCATTGTGTGCGAATTCGATAATGGGGAGGAGTGTGGTCCAATTGTCTTGTTGGAAGTTTCCACAGATACGAAGGTATTGCTCGATAACTTGGTTAACTCGTTCTGACTCGCCGTCAGTTTGCGGGTGAAACGTGGTGGACAATTTCTGCTTGATTCCAAGCTTTCTCCAGAGTTCTTGTGTTACTTGTGCAGCAAATTGTGGTCCTCGATCAGATATGATCGCCTTGGGAACGCCTGTTCTTTTCCAGACATTGTCTACTAGTAGTTGGCTCGTTTGCTCAGCCGTGATGGTTTTATGACAGGGGGATAGAATGATGGCTTTGCTGTGACGGTTGACAACTGTGAGGATGCTGTCATATCCTTGTGATACTGGGAGGTCTACGATGAAATCCATGGTGATTGTTTCCCATATCCCTTCAGGGATCTCGTTGGGCTTGATTGGTACTTTGGTTGGTGGCTGTATCTTTGTAGTTTGGCATGTGGCGCATCCTCATATGTAGGCTTTGACAAATTCGGTAATGCCTGGCCACCAATATTCGCGTGAGATTAGTTCGATGGTTTTCCATTGTCCTGGGTGTCCCATTAGATTGTCATGAAATTGCTGGGTAACTCTTCGTTTGAGTTCTTCATCCTTTGTTTTGGGAATGTATATTAATCCTTTGTAAAGGATTAGGCCATCTTCGTAGTTCCATTCTTGTAATCCTTTGTTTACTTGTCTTGGGCTGCTAGTGAGGATATCTTTGAGTTTCTGGCCTGTCAATGTGTCTGCCTTTATGGCCTCTTGTATAGCTTCCTTGAGCTCTTCATTGATCCCCGTAGGGATTGCCATGTTATGTAGTGCCTGTATATGGAATTGCTCTGGCTTGAGTAGGAATTTTTCCGGTGTGAGCAAAATTGTTTCCACATTCTCGGATGCTATCCCCTCTTTATAATCTGGATGCCTGGACAGCGCATCTGCCTTGTTAATTTTGCCAGGCTTGGGGATGATAACGTAGTCAAAAGTGCCAAGGAATAGGGACCACCGCGCTTGGCGACGTGTAAGCGTTTGTTTTGTGGTAAAGTACTTGAGATTCGCGTGGTCCGAAAATATCTTTGTCTGGTGGGCACTGCCTTGGAGGTAATGACGGAAATGCTTGAGAGCATGAATGATAGCCAGGAGTTCCTTGTCGTGTATTTCATAGTTGCGTTCGGCTGGCTGGAGGGACTTGGAGTAAAAAGTGACTGGGTGCGACTGTCCTAGCGCGTCGTCTTGTTCTAGAATTGAGCCCGTGGTATAGTCGCTAGCATCAGTAATCAGGGTGAATGGTTTGTCATAGTCCGGTAGGATTAAGACCGGCGCGGAGGTGAGTGCGTGCTGTAACGCAGTAAACGCGGTTTCTTGTAAATGGGTCCATGCCCATGGTGTATCCTTCTTTGTAAGGTCAAAGAGAGGTCGTGCCAATGTGGAGTAATCTTGCACGAAACGACGGTAAAAATTGCAAAAACTGAGGAATTGCTGTATGTTCTTGACTGTCTTTGGTTTAGGCCAGTCTTGCACTGCCTTGAGTTTCACGGGGTCCATGCATAGTTCGCCTTCGGAGATGATGAGTCCTAGGTATTCAACCGATGTTTGATTGAAAGAGCATTTGGTGGGTCAAAGGTAGAGGTCCAACTTGAGTAAAAGTTGGAAAACTTGGTGCGTCCAATAGACAAGTTCCGTGATCGTGGTCGCGTAGATAAGGATGTCATTGAGGTAGACGACTATGTGTCCTCCTTTGATTAATGGACCAAATTCTATGTCCATAAATGTCTGAAATGTCGCGGGTGCATTGCATAGTCCGAAGGTCATGACTGTGGATTCGTATAATCCCATAGGTGTCTTGAAGGCCGTTTTCCATTCATCGCCTTCATGTACTTGGATATTGTTATATCCCCATCGTACGTCTAACTTGGTGAAGAATCGTGCTCCCAATAATTTGTCGACGAGTTCGGGGATCAGGGGGATTGGAGCTGCATTCTTAACAGTAATCGCATTCAGTGGGCGATAGTCTTGTACTGGTCGTAGTTTGCCATCCTTCTTGTTGATGAAGAAGAAGGAGCATGTGTGGGGTGCTTCGGATCGACGGAGTGTGCCTCTCTTTAGGCCATCTTCAATGTATTCTTTGAGGGCGACTTTCTCGATAGGTGTAAGACGATAAACTGTGGTTTTCTTCATTTCCATGCCTGGGATGAGGTCTATCTTGTGATCCCACGGCTGGTGCTTGGGTAGTTGCTGTGCTTCTTCATCTGAGAAGACTTTGTCGTATCGACGGAATTCGGGGGGTATTTCGACATTCTTTGGTTGTTCCGCTTTGGCTAGAGTAGTTGACACTGTAGTTCTTCCGACTACCGGTTCGGGATAGTTAAGTGCATGCCAATTTGCACACATGTAAGACACTGTGGGTGAAACCACCGGTTCTGTTTGGATAGGAGCGTTCCGTGACGCTGTTGTGGGTTGTGGGGTAGCGTGCCGTGACGCTGTCGTGGGAGGCATCGTGGATGTAACCACCGATCCATTACGTGGAGAAGCGTGCCGTGACGCTGTCGTGGGAGGCATCGTGGATGTAACCACCGATCCATGTCGTGGGGAAGCGTTCCGTGACGCTGTCGTGGGTTGTGGGGTAGCGTGCCGTGACGCTGTTGTGGGAGGCATCGTGGATGTAACCACCGATCCATTACGTGGAGAAGCGTGCCATGACGCTGTTGTGGGAGGCATCGTGGATGTAACCACCGATCCATGTTGTGGGGAAGCGTTCCGTGACGCTGTCTTGGGAGGCACTGTGGGCGTAACCACCGGTCCATAACGTGGGGAAGCGTGCTGTGACGCTGTCTTGGAGGGCACCGTGGGCGTAACCACCGGTCTGTGTCTTCGTGTAATCGACACCGTGGGTGTAACCACCGGTTCGTATTTAGCCATATTGCGCTGCGACGCAACTATGCTGTTCTTGGATGGTGACATCGTGGGCGAAACCACCGATTCACTTATCATGTCGTTGTATTCTCTGTGTAGATGGGCCATAATGCATTGTGTTGGATCTATGCCCTGGTAGCTGGTTTCGAGGAGATTATCGTAGTGGGCTTCCAAGTCTTCTGTTGGAAGGAGCTGTGCAAGTTCCAACGTTTCGTCTGGACGACTTGGGTAACAAGAGGTGGGGCAACGGTCGAGATGTAGTTGGTTCTTTGCCCAGTCTATCTGGGGGTTGTGTGCCCTGAACCAATTGGTTCCTAGGAGTATGTCATGCCACCCGATGTTGGTTACGGCCATTTCTGTAGCTTCTGTGTGTTCTTCGCCCATCTCCATTCGCAGGATGGCAGTATGGCGGATTGGTCCTTGTTTATTCATGGTTCCATTGACGTTTCTTGGGTAAATTGGTTTCGCGAGTGTAGTCATGGGGATCTTGTGTGTGTTGATAAACGAGATATTACAGTAGACGCCTTCGGCTCCACTGTCGAGTATTGCATGAGCATCGATTTTTCTCCCATGGCATACGATTCGAACTTTAACCCGAATTGACGG
>Ga0307510_10000580_pt1 | contig 36919 bp, 51 predicted proteins | sample 12_EM_MG_FD_207224 | JGI IMG/M metagenome (GOLD analysis project Ga0307510, IMG submission 207224) | Populus trichocarpa ectomycorrhiza microbial communities from riparian zone in the Pacific Northwest, United States - 12_EM | ecosystem: Host-associated > Plants > Roots > Unclassified | place...
TTTTCCAGAGAATCTGCTGAAATTTCAGGCTTTTCATGGTGGAATTTCAGTAGTTTTAGGGGGTAAAATTTAGCATTTTTTCGCTGTTTCTATGTATGGAAAATCCATGTTTTTATTTTTACAGTGTTCTTGAACTCATGCCCAGACACGATGTGTGCCATACAGTGCTTTCACCCTTGACCATTCACTCTCACATGCACTTAATCACACATCATATTTACACATTCATACATAGTGATGCCTATGACATACTTAACAAAGAATTATTGTCCATATTTTGACTACTACTAAACTACTCCGGCACTATCTCTCACTAGCGCGGCAGAGGTCACTTCTCGATATAAGATACACGACTACACTATTCCCGCCAAAGATTCAGCTTACCCAACAGTACTGCTTTACTTCGAAATAACAAGTGCGCCTCGTGCACTGCTTGCTCGGTGGTGATCTCCCTGCTAAGGAGTTGCTTGACCAGCACCTTTGGATCGTAGATCATAAAACTCTCTCGATCTGGGACTGGAATACCCCCATGCTTCTGTCTGAGGTGGTCCTGGAGTCCGTAGCGACGAGTTCCAGTCCAATCGCAACCCAGCTGCGAGCAATATAACCAGCGAGAGATATGTTGGGGTATGTGACGCTCCAAGTCAGGCCGTCGAGCATATGTCCTGGGACAATTTAGAAATGGACAAGTCTCTGCGGCGAACAGTGCTTCATTTGACGGTACTCTGTACTGAGGGAGAGTGGTCATGGACTGAGGATCTTCGGGGGTCGCAAAGCTCAGAGGTTGCATTGGAAAGACGGAAGTGCTGGGAAACCCCACCTATACATGAATAAGAATAAAGAATGAGCGATGTTCTGAATGATTCTACGAGCATCCTTACGATTCGAAAGGGTGGTTGTCCTGGCGGCGGCGCAGCCTCCTCCCAGTTCCAGTTTGATTGTCCGGTGAAGGCATCCATTGACGATGTCGTGATTCCTTGATGCCGTCGTGGTGTAAACACAGCAGGGGGTGCTACCGAAGTTGAGTGGCCCAGCGTGGGCCACATGAGGATCGGAGGGGTGGCGCTTGCCTGGGGGGGGATGTGTTCATTGAAGGATTCTGTAGACGGCAGAGTTCTGGGGCTGGGTGTATTGGAAGCAACGTATTGCTGAGCGGCCAGCGACACATTGGAAAGTAACGTTCCGACCCTCGCCCTTCTGTAGCCAGGAGTATCGGTGTTCGTTGGTGGGCAAGAGCTGTCCGTAGGAGCGATTGTTGTACCAGGAGAGACTTCATTAAGGGGAGAGCCGCCTGACGCCAGGGCGCGAAGGGCAGGTGGCCTGTATCGACCAATCATGCCATCGCCTTGTAACTCGTGCGCTCTGCAGGAGATTGGAGAAGCAGAAGGAAAAGAAAATGAGGTATACGAACCCCTTCGCATAAGTCGCGGTAGGCCCAGGGGGAGGTGACTTCGGCGCGGGCGCGGTATCGTGGTTCCGGGGAGGCACGGGCGCATTGGCAACGAATGTCGAGGAAGCTTCCTGCGGTGGTGGCGCAGTCCGAGTCGTTTCGGCCCCGAAGGGAGGTTCATGTGTAGGCCTTCTGTTTATTGTCGAGGATGGTAGTTTCGACACCGTGGGCACATCGATTGCCGTATCGGGGTTAGACGGTGAAAATGGGGGTGCTTGATTCCCCTTGGATTGTCATCATTAGTATATTTTTCAGTGTTGCTAGCCCTAAGAAAAGATATCACACCCTCAATCCTGCCTTCGCAGAAGATCGCGCTTGTTGAGCATCGCGAACTGGGGTCACATCACCGTGTCGATTGTGTAAGCATGCGACTGTCAAAATTAGCTCGAGTGCCTCCCGCTAGGAATGCCATGACACATACCTCCATCTTCAACAACCACAGGAAGATCATTTTCATGCAAAAAATGCTCGACTCCATCAGCAGTGAGGGCTTCCTAGATGCGCACGTTATTGGTTGCACCAAACATTTGTCTCGGACGTACCACGTTTTCAACAAGTTGAAGATCGTCATCATGGGCAATTGCCATGGAGTCCTCGGGGCATTTCTTTTGGGGCCAGCTCAGTAGACATGAAGTCAACTAGCATACCCATGTAGACGAACCTCTAGGATATAATCTAAAACCCCAACCAGGGGATCACGATACTGGAATCAAGACGTCATGCTTCCCTCTTCATCACTTGACAGAAAATGACCTACTTCCGGAGCGTCTGGAACCCCAGTCACTTGCATTTCGTCCTCACCACTATCGTCAGGGTCATCAGGGAGGGGTTCTGCTGCAGCCCGAATGCGTCTGAACCAGGGAAAGCCACGTTTTGTTCGGAATCCCCTGATGAAAATACATTGGTTCAGCTTCGGGGATGAGTTATCCTTTGAGACGACAGAAGAAAAATCAGTGCACGACGACGTAACACAGTCAGGAGTACAGACAGGTTCGAGCTGACTGTTGCGATGTGGCACGAGTCTATTGATGAGACGCCATACGAATCTCCCCCCGCCGTTAGGTAGCGTGTGGAGAGCAAGAGAGATCGCTGTCTCCTCCTGGCCATGGTCAAGGAACACGGCGGCACCCCACGACGTGACCAATGTACGTCCGGAGACTAGAATAAGGGCTTCTATGCGCTCGATGCCGAGTCCTCTCTTCTTCGACCACTCGAACCAGCTTACTACATTGTCTCGGATGTAGTCCTTGAACAACCCAGCGCAGATGGCGTCCTCGCGGCGGCCATCGTGAGGAAGGCACAGGAGTGCTCCGTGGCCCCTGCACCTGTATGTGAAACCTTCGAGACTGCAAGAATGTCAGTAGACCCTAACTATCTGGGACAGGACCGCGACTCACTCGGTGCTTGACACAGCGCTCGGGTCATTATGATTGGATTGTGCACACACATTGTTGGAGTAGTAAGACCCTTTCGAAAATTTTGATCCACGGATATTGAAGCCAATATTCAGAGGCTTGTAAGGCGGTGGTGGTACATTATATCGTTGGTTCGAGGGATCGTCCGATGGAAGAGTCACATTGAACATGCGATGAAAGAACCCATCTAATACATAACCAACGTCACCGATAGCCACCTGGTCATAGAACCGTTCAATGGGGTCCGGTTCCCACAGTGCATGTCCATAGCCTAGGGGAAGGAGTTGCTCCCGGTAAATATTGCAGTGATCTACTGGCATGATGAGAGAAAGAGAGTACCTGTGGGCGTAGTCGTCCGGAGGTTCTGGATGAGGGTGATGCGTCAATTCTGTTCAAAATAAGGTTCTGGCCAGGGTTTATTGAATCATCATCATTACATACATGCCGAATACAACAGTTAGTAGGAATGCCGTTATCAAGGAAGAGGAAACGGTCGATGACACGCAAAAATCTACTTGGCAGCGAAGTAGCGAAACGGGAATGAGACGCACCTTGCAACGTTAGTACAGACTTTCGATCTCCAGACGCAGACTCCTAAGTGAAGAACCCATCGCCCCACGATACACGTCCCCGTCAGTCGACCCAAGAAGCTTGCGCGGAATGTACAGCCAAGTCGCGCAGCGCCACGTCCCGAGGAACGAAACCACCTTCGGCATAGGCCCGGGGGTGTGTGCCGCATCCGACCCGTCTGGGGAAATGATGCGCGCCCTATATCAAAATTTCGCATTTGAGTGCAACGAAGGTGAAAGGGGTATGTCTTGAGCGACATGTTGGGGCGAAGCATACAGAACTGGGGGGAAATACTGGACTCACCTATTCGAACCCCACACCAAAGCTCGAACGGCTCGTGTTGCGCGCGCGCGGCAAAGTGGGTGCATTATCACCGCCTCCGTTGCAGTCGCCGATGGTTTTCGTACCGCTCTGGTCCACGCAAATGTATAAGGACCATTCATTCACAATGATGCGTCGTCTCTTACTAGTAGTATCGCAGCAGCGGCCTCTAGCAGGGTGAACACCAGAACAACTACGAAGGTCCGCATAGGAAGCCCAAGCGACACAGACGACGACGAGCTCACGACTCGTGGCACCGTGACTGTCGTGGTCTACATTACCGAAAGAATAGAACCAAGGATAGCGAATGATAGCGAACGAGGGATCATAAATTAAATGAAAAAACCAGTGACTACTGACTACAAACCTACCCCGGGAGATTTTGGCTCCCTCCACTCGACCTATACGGAACAAAGTATCAACATACGAATCCAAAGCAAACCACTCGAAAAGTGTCGGGGAGAAAGAAAGAAAGAGCTCACCTCCTTGACAGGATTCTCCTCTCCACTCTCATCATCCCTAACATACCTCACGCTCCCAGCAGCAACAACAGCATCACCTCCATCCTCGCGAATGCTCGGCACATTCACAGACCGCACGAGCCTCTCGAACCGCTCCACGTCCATCCCATACTTCTCTGCGAGCTGCCGCCTCGCTCCCACAGCATCGTCACCAGCACCGGCGCCGGCGGCAAAGACGGTCATGTCCCGGCGCTCCTCGAGAAGCGCGACGAGCGACGAGACGTGCAAGCGATTGCGCGGCGTGCGGGGGCTGGCAGCGTCGTCCTCCACCCTCGAGCGCGATTCGAAAAATTCCCTGACGTGGGTTTGCTTCAACAGCACATTCAGCATAATAAAACGAAAACGAAGCAGTATGGTGTGTGTATGTGTGTTGTGCGCAACTCACCGTTTCGACTGGTGGTTTGTGATGGTGGACCTGCACCGGATTTAATCGGCTCAAATTGGCCAATAGTTGAGGGTCCTTTGCATCTCTCTGGATTTCTGGGTTGTATTCGTTGCTTGGAGCGAATACGTTGTGATTCAAGTGAGGGGCAATAACTCACCTTCGTCTTTGGACTCGCTCGCCCAAGGCTGTCGCGTTCTTGGCATAGGCGAGGTTTTAGGGTCGTATGACGGGACCCTCGCGCCGGACCATGACGGCTTTTGTCCTGACTTTGCGGCTGCAGCCGAGGTGCGCGCGACCTTTGATGAGGCCGAACCCATGGCCAATGCAATGACGAGTCAGAGTCGGGGATTCCGGGTATAACGGTCCGGCAAAGAGCAATCACAAACACGCAGATTCCTTCCTGAGCCATTGAATAGTTTCAGTCATCTTTGATGTATGTACAATTTACATGTCGGGAACTAGAGAGGAGCTGAAATGAGGGAAAAGGAGAAGGAAAAGAGCAGAGAGAAAAATAATACTGAGAGCTAAGGAAACTGTCGTCCATATTTACTCCTCAACACGCAAAGAATGTGGGAAAAATGCAAGCAAGTGATGATTTTGGGGTATATGAAAGAGAAAAGACATTGCAATAGCAAGCCAAACGAAACCACGCGCGGCTGGGGGGTGATCATTGTAAATAATCAGAGAAAATTGATCGCAAGAAGGCATTGAGGAAGGGATAGGCAGGAGAAGAGAGTGACGTGATAGATAGATATCAAAGTCATGCAACCTACCAGAGTGGTTGTTATCGTCATTGCGGATGTTGATTCAGGCATGGAATGCCCCCATGTTTGGGGTGTTTTGTTGATACATCTGATACATGTACTGCTGATAGACCTGCGGGGGAACCGATTGTGGCCCGACGTTATTATACGACGGCTGTCCCATGCCAAGAATGGCCCCCGCCGAGCTTAGGACAGGGGATTGAGTGCCATAAGGCATGGTAGGCATAGGGATAGTTGAAGACGCGGCGGCTGCTGCTGCTGCTGCTGCAGGCGAAGGGCCACCGCTACGGCGCTGGGGAATGCGGGGGCTGCTGTTTTCGGATGATCTCGCGAACGGGTTGAACTGATCGTTAGCGGGTGAGAAAGCGGACAACGCATTGGTCGACCGGCTACGCTGTGGGATGCTTTGGTTGCTATACCCGGGATCTATTGAGAGCTGAGGCGGCTGAGGCGGGCCAGCTTGAGGGTTTTGACCGCCCATCTGTAAAGCGGCCATCATAGACGCCAGATTCTGGTCGTGGGTAGAATATCCAGATGCCAGGCCGGGGACGCCGTAGGAATTCGGAGCGCCGCTGAACTTGCCCTTGGCACCAGGAGTAGTCGAGCCATTTGGGTAGTTTGGTTGGAAATTAGGGATGGGAAGTCCGACTTCCTCGATGAGACGACGATATGCCTGCGTCGCAATTACTTTCAACTCAATTAGAACCCGCTTCGTAGCCTCGATGTATGCATGTCGCTTTGCTGGGTCAACAAAGGGACTCGTGAGCACCTTGTGGACTACAGTAACCCCATTGACTTGATCTCCAAGAACGTCCGTCAAGACGTGATCATTCGGAGATGAGAATAGAGCCTCAACCACTTGACCCGACGCCTCGGGCTCCACCTTCTGATTCACTATCCGCAGCACGGTGAGAGATGCGAGTTTGTGCGTGCAGAGGTGAGAAAGATGGGGCGTGAAACGTGGCGCCAATAAGCGATAACGGGAGCTGAAGCCAGAGGTGTCAAGCAACCATGTGAGGAGGAGTGCACCATTTGGGTTCGTCGCAAGCGGGATGGAATTGAGGATGATGGCAGTGGCGATGCGGCGTTGCTGGCTGATAGTTATGTTTGGGCTCTCAAGACAGGCGCGCATACTACGGGCGCCAAAACGACCCTGGGCGATCTCCCATAGACGGTCGGCCATGGCGTCAAAGATGAAATCATTGGCAGGCTGTCCAAATCTCAGGCAGCACCTGCAAGGGGCCTTGTCAATCAAAACGTGAAGTCGTCGAAAAAGGGACTCACTGGATAACATAGTTGCCAAATTGGTCTAGAAGTAGAGGCGGTGCGTAAGGACGCAGATGCTGGGCGATGATGTTAATCTCCTCTGGGGTCTGCACGCATTCTATAATCTTCTGTGCGGCCCAAGTGCCATTCTTGTGAATACCAATCATTGCCAAATGAGGGCTGATACGGTCGAGCATAGCCATACGGGCCGGAAATGCGCACTTCTCGAAAAGCTTCTGGACGACCTGTATCATACCATTAATGGTGTTCACGAAGTGGTGTTAGATGAAACTCACTGTGTTTCCCAGCCAGTCAGAGGCAAGGTCAACAATCTCGCCATCCAGGAAATCAGCAGCAACCTGTTCGACTTCTTCGTCCGAAATCGTGTTCGAGTCCATCCTCTTGCGCAGCTCGCGTAACTTGGACGCATCCCAGCGCCTATTATGTGGGCGCTCTGAAACCAAAGGAATGGTGGTATAATACATTGTCGGTGGACGGAAGTCTGCAACGTCATTTTTAGCTATCAGGACACTCGCAATAAAAAAAAGAATCATTACCGGCCAAAGCCAAAACGTCGGCGTCAGCATCAGGTGCGCCACCAGACAGCTCCTTCATGATCATTTGTTGCTCCGTCACAGTGGGGCTCCATCCAGCAGGCTTAGGAGTGCCGTCATTCACAAATGCAGTGTTATGCGTTCCCGTCCCGATCATACTCAGTAGCAGATTCGATCGGTAATTCTCGACCATGCCACCTAGCACTTGCTGATCAACCGGGATCGTAGACGCACCCTTGACACTCCGTAGCGCGTGGATAGTCGCCCCTACGCTAAGGTCCCCCACACCCTGAACATTCAGGCTCGGAGCCTCCTCCTGCCCTGGGATGCCATCTTGCCCGTTCTTTACTGGTACCTTTGCAAATCCAATGCGGATCGCACCGACATCACTACCAAGCACGTCGCGACCATTCAGAGCCTTGCGCGCCCGGACGGCGTCGTCTAAGCGTTCAAAGTTGATGAATCCGCAATTTTTGTGAGTGAGAACGCGAGCAGACTCGATGGGACCATAAGGGCTGAACACGCTCAGGATCGTCGCCGGAGTCGTCGTTGATGGAATCGATCCGATCCAAAGGGCCCGGGTCGGTGTGGACTGTAGCTGAGCTTCCATGCCATTCATGGAGGGACTACCCGAATTCTTTCCGGTAGCTGAAGAGGAAGACCCGTTGGACGAAGATCCACCGGCGCCTTTACCCGGGGCGGCGGGTGCACTGTCCGCCTTTCCAAAGCCAATGCGAACCGTCTGCCCATTAGGCATGCCGATGTGACCACCAAGTCGATTAAGCACATCTTCCTTCGCACGGACCGCGTCTGCTTGATCTACGAAATTCACGAACCCGCATTCCTAAACTTTGTGAGAAATCCGCTGTACGAACATTCTGCTACGTGTCCGTGTCTCACCTTCTCCGGCAAAAGCCTTAGACTTTCTATTGCACCGTATGGGGCGAAGACATGGATGAGCTGCTCGCTGGTGACCGAACTGTCGAGGTTACCAATCCAAAGCGATCGCGTCGGAGTCTGGATCTGGGTCGCATTCTCGGTTTTGGGTGAGACAGCCCGTCCAGGTTGATTCGGCGTCAGTAGATAGGACGGCGTCCGAGACCCAGACACCTCGGTGGCGGGGAAACGTACGGAAGGCGGTGCGCCTGAGCGGAGTGTGGATGATTTGTCGGTCTTGAGAATACCAGTCTGACTCAATTGGGCGGTGTTTGTGCTATTGAATGAGGACGAAAGTTCGTAAACGGGTTGTTCCACAGAGACGGTTGCGCGGCGCGTTATCCGCGCAGGATCGTCAAGGGTACCGACAGAGATAGCTCGCGGTCGGCTGGTAGCGAAATTTGTGCTCAAATACTCCGTCTGCTTCAGACCTCTGGCCCGAGGGAAGTACTCATCGGGAATTGAAGACTCGTGATAGTTGTCCAATGCCGGCCGACCGTAGGACTGTTCATACACCTCCTCTTCGTCTTCCGGGTTTGGAGTGGCAAGAAGGGAGTTGCCCGCAGAAGACATCCGACGGTAAGGGTGTGAGACAGTCGTGGCGCGCAAACGCGGTGGGTTAGACAGGTTGCCGGCAATGACAGCTTGCGCCTGATTGCGGAGCTCGGAGATTGTTGCAGCGGGAGGGGGACGGTGGTGCGTTTCATCTAAACCAAGGTAATCCAGTGTGTGAACATCGAAATCATCTGCTCCAGAATCCATGCCCATGGAGCGAAATTCTTCCAAAACGGGAAAGGCAGTATTATTGTTGGAAGACGATAACCACGACGAAGAGAAAATGCTTGAACCAAATGGGTTTGACAAACCGGTGGATGGGAGAGTCGTTAGGGAGCCCGAACGAAGGCGACTACTCCGTTCTGCCAATCCAGACGTCGCAGCGGGGGCGGCTATCGAAGCTGAATGGCGCAGCGCGGGTCGCATAGGGGCCGGAGGGGTGGCGCTTGACTGGGGGAAGAGGTGTAGCTGTTCATTGAAGGATTCCGTAGAGGTCAGAGTGCTGGGGCTAGGTGTGTTGGAGGCAGCGTATTGCTGAGCGGCCAGCGACACATTGGAAGGTAAGGTTCCGGCCCTCGCCCTTCTGTAGCCAGGAGTATAGGTGTTCGTTGGCAGGCTAGAGCTGTCCGTAGGAGTAATTGTTGTAGCAGGAGAGACTTCATTAGGGGGAGAGCCGCCTGACGCCAGGGCGCGAAGGGCAGGGGGCCTGTATCGACCAATCATGCCATCGCCTTGTAACTCGCGCGCTCTGCAGGGGATTAGGGAGACAAAAGAAAAAGAAAATAGGACATACGAACCTCTTTGCATAAGCCGCGGAAGGGGCAGGGGGAGGTGTTTTCCCAGAGGGATTGCGGGAGAAACCAGCTTGCTCGGCGGAAAGAGACATTATACTCTTGAGGATGGATACTGATTAGCTATTACCGAAGATTGTGTGACCAAGATGAAGACCCTGTGGGTGCTTGTATGTATATAGAGGGGGTAATAGGTGACTTTTGGGACACGGCTGTGGCTACTATGTGTTGCTGGAAGGAGGTCGTGAAGATCAGCTAGCGGGGGCGCTGAAGGTGATTTTGGTAAAACTTCGCCCTCGAAGAAAAGGAGAAGAAAAAAAAAAAGAGAAGATAGAGAGGACAGTAAAAGGCGACCTCGAGAAGTATAATAGAGAGAAAGGCAAGACAAGATAGAGAGAGGGAGAGGGATGAGGAGAGAGAGATGGGCTTGGTGGTGAACCAAGACCAAAGCCGGGGCAAGTTACGCTCAGCAGAGGCCTCTCTCGTCGCTCTCGATCGAAATCGGAATGAAATAATCCTTTCGAGAAAACTCTATCCAATGCCGATTCTCCCGGTCCTATCTTTCAATCCCCGACCTCGATAACTCAACTCTCTCCTCCCAGCCCCAGTTTCCTCAGGGCGTGCGTCTCCTTCCATTTCTACCGCCGGTTTCCTTTACACGAACCTTTTCCGCTTTCCAAGGTCTTTCCGCTGTGACTGACTTGATCTGTGAGAAAGTAAGATTACGTTCGTCCGAGGGGCTGCCGGGGCGGTTGGTTCTTTCATCCCTGAGTTTGCCTACCCTTGTTGTAATTATGATATATATTTTTCAATGATACGTCGAGGGGCGGGATGATAAGGCACGACATGCATGTGAATTGTTCTAGGGCTCGGTCCGTACATTAGCCATCTCTCGGAATTAAATAAAAGTGCATCATGATGCACCTGCTACACAGCACATGCACACTTTGTTGTCGCATCAAGAATCATCACTGGTCAATCAAAAATGCTCCAGCTGTCCTTTGCACGCTTCATACACCTTGGAAGACAAACAAAAAAAGGTGCCTTTTAAAGATACCGATAAGTTGAGACGCCTCGTTACGCAGCCCCCCTTGTTCTTGTTCCAATCAGAGCCCGGAAGCCGGTGTCATCTGACAAACTCGATTGTAACTTGTATGTACGATGTACCCTGCTGTCACCAGTTCTCGACCACGTTCGCTTTGCCCCCGGTCCGCGGATCGGAGATTTTGCAGCGTAAGCCCACGCCCCGCATCACTGAGGAGCAGGCCAACTCGGATTAAGGAAACCAAGGTGCCGCACAGTCCTGTGGCGGTTTTAGGGGTCGTATATATGACTTAACGTAACTCGCGCATTCCCGTTTGCCTCGTGGGTGCATCAAGACAACGTTCCTGGGTTCTCATCAGACACAGAGTTTGGTTTCATCCGATTGCTCCACACCGACACTGGTGAGCCGTTTGTGTGGCTCACTTCCCACGGGGGTACCCTTTTTATGTCCAGAGCCAACCTACTGTGCCCAACATCAATTTCGGCACTCGCCCCCATTTCCCCGTTTTTTACACGTCTTAAGTCCTTGTACTTATACCTTTATCTGTAAAACGAAGTTGAACAAAAGAAAAACGGTGCAGTAGTCCTCTTGTTCCTGAAGCGCTTGACAATTGGGGGACTGCCGAAATGGGGTAACGCATAGATTGATACGAGTATGAAAATGCGTACAAGCAAATCTGCGCCTTTTAATTCATGAATACAGCGATGGTAGACAAGAGGGAAAAGGAACAAGAGGGTAAAAAACCGCCACATCCACCTCCACCACGTCTGATATCTCAGCGAAGGCCCGCAGTCGCCTTCTGCAAAGCCCGTTTAATCCCCAACTGTGCCTTACGCAGTTCATCGGATGTCGAGTCTTCTATCTCGAGTTTTTCGAGTGCACGCGCAAGCTCAGTCTCGACTTGCCCTTTTGCGCCACGTTTGAGCTTCATACCGATCTCGGGCGACGTGATCGTGGCCTCGACCTGGTGAATATAAGCCTCGAGGTCTGATTTGGCTTCATGGCGTGCCGAGAAGTCTTTATCCGCCTGCTTAAATTGTTCGGCATCCTTGATCATTTGATCAATTTCTGCCGACGACAGGCGACCAACGGAATTGGTAATGCCTGCAGATAATGAGTGGGCAGACGCGCGGTGAGAAGCACACAACATACTGATGGACGCCTTGCGACCCGAGGCACGATCTTGAGCTGAGACTTTAAGAAGACCATTCGCGTCGACCTCGAAAGTGGTGACGAGTTCAGCTTGGCCGCGCGGCATGGGTGGGATACCGTTCAGCTCGAATTCACCGAGCAGACGATTGTCACGGCACTGGGTCCGCTCTCCTTCGTAACTGTTACGACTTGTAAGACAGACGACAACCACCATATATGAAAGAAGCGTACACAGGGAACGTGACTGTCGTCTGATTGTCCTCAACAGTAGTGAACACACGTGATTTGTTGGTTGGAATTGGTGTGTTTCGTGGAACGACAACTCCAAATACGTCACCCTGCATCGCAACACCAAGGGAGAGGGGAGCGACATCAAGAAGCAGCAAGTCTTGCGTCTTCTCAGAAGTTTGACCAGTAAGAACTGCAGCTTGCACGGCAGCTCCATAGGCCACAGCCTCATCAGGGTTGATGGATTTGTTGGGCTGGCGGTTTCCGAAATACTCGGATACAAGGGTCTGAATCTTAGGGATGCGAGTTGAACCACCGACAAGGACAATATCGTCGACCTTTTCGCGAGGCATCTTTGCGTCCTTCAGGACCTTCTCCACGGGTTCGATGGTAGACTTGAAAAGTATTGCGTTAATCTCCTCGAAGCGCGCACGCGTGATGGTTGCGGAGAAATCCTCTCCCTAAAACAAATGTCACTCGACGCCAAATGTAACAAGTCACTTTTCCTACCTGGAAAAGAGAGTCGACCTCAACGGTGGTCTGCGTGACACTGGAGAGGGTACGCTTTGCGCGTTCGCAAGCGCTCCTCAATCTTCGGAGGGCACGAGCATCCTCCGAGATGTCGAGTTTTGTTTTCCGCTTGAACTCGTTTTTGAAATGATCAAGGAGGGCGTTATCAAAGTCCTCTCCACCAAGATGGGTATCGCCGGCAGTAGCCTTTACTGCGAATACGCCGCCGGTAATATTCAAGAGCGAGACGTCGAAAGTTCCTCCACCGAGGTCAAAAATGAGAACGTTACGTTCTGTTTTTGATTTTTGGTCCAGGCCATATGCGATTGCAGCGGCTGTGGGTTCATTGATGATACGTAATACATCAAGCCCAGCGATCGCGCCGGCGTCCTTGGTGGCAAGACGTTGAGAATCGTTGAAGTATGCAGGAACGGTTACGACAGCCTTCTTGACTGTCCTCCCGAGCTTGGCCTCAGAGATATCTTTCATCTTGGTGAGAACCATGGCTGAAATTTCCTGGGGGCTGAACGTCTTGTCCTCGCCGAGGTACTGAACTTTGATGAGGGGCGATCCATCCTTTTCTACCACTTCGAAGGGCCAATGTATCATATCCTTACGACAGAGTTGTTAAATGAGTAACTGGAGCCCGGAGGTATCAATTTTAAACTACCTTCTTCACATCGGGGTCACTTTGGAGAGTGACAGGTGAGATAAGAATAGTGATAAAGATACCAAGCGACATACTCGAAGCGGCGACCAATAAGACGCTTCGCATCAAAAACGGTATTCCTAGGATTCATCGCAGCTTGGTTTTTTGCAGCATCTCCGATCAGACGCTCTTCAACAGAGAACGCGACATAGGAAGGTGTTGTGCGATTTCCCTCTGCTAGCCGTTCAGAAAAAAATATCCATGAATGAGATTCCGAAGAGAAACGCACGGTCATTGGCGATGATCTCGACACGGTCATTTTGCCATACACCCACGCAGCTGTACTAGATGTGACCATGTGAAGAGCGAGAGCAAAGACGGAGACGTACGAGTAGGTCGTGCCAAGGTCGATACCGATAGCGCCGTCGAAAAGATCAGATTCGGCCATTTTTGAGAGGGGGAAGGGGAGGGAGAGGTGAGGAGAAGGAGTAGAAAGAGAGGTGTGTACAGATGCCAATCGAATCGAATCGAAAAATGAATAAAAAATTTGGTGCCCGCTTAGTAAGCATCAGCACGTCGTGTCGCGGCGACCCTGTGGTTAAGCGCCATGTCATGGCCCTCTCTCCCCTCCGCACACTTCTTCGCAGCACACTGCGAAACCACCGTCGCACCTTGACATCTCTTTCAGACGCTCCAGAAAAGAGGTTACTCTCACAAGACGATTGGACTGCATTTCAGGTGCAGAGAGCTGAGCGCTCCAACCTCAGTTAGTCCTCCTAACCCTCTGCGTCATTGTTGACACCCTTCGAACGTGCCTATACAGTCGACGTTTTCTCGAAATTTGGCTCGACCCAGACCCGAGACAATACATGGCAACCTCACCATTCTTTGCACCGCACAACAGCCCCACGCGACCTGACACTTTCCGCTCTTCTCGCCGCTGGAGCACACCTCGGTCATCACAGATCCCTGCTTAACCCAAACTTCATTCCATACGCATATGGAACACGCGCAGATATCACTATCATAGACCTCGAGCGCACCCTCCCTCATCTTCGTCGCGCAGCTTCTCTCGTGCGAGCTGTCGCATCTCGAGATGGCACCATCGTCTTTGTTGGCACTCGTGCCGACCTTCGCCCCACCATCCTCAAAGCTGCCAAGCGCATAGGCCCACAAGGCTACCACGTCGGTGAAAAGTGGCTTCCTGGGACCCTCACAAATAAGGTCCATTTCTTCGGACCTGACGCGGCCCAGAATGAGCGCGTCGTCCCTGACCTTGTCATTTTCCTCAACCCCATTCCCAATCTTCATGCTATTCGTGAATGTGCTATCGAGCATGTTCCCACTATCGGGATTGTCGATTCCAATGTTGACCCCCGCATTGTCATGTACCCTATTCCCGCCAACGACGAGAGCACGCGGACTGCCGAATTGATAGCAGGCGTGCTCAGCATTGCAGGTCGAGAGGGCGTCGAAATAGCGGCGGAGCAGGCGCAAAAGCGGGCGCATACCGCACGATCTATGGCAAAACATCGTACACTCCAAGTAGACTAATTAGAACGTGGACCGAATCAACGTAATTTCTATTCTCTCAGTCCAATGGCTTAGTCGCCTGCTGCATATCGTACCAGTAACCTGACCGAGAGCATTCAGCGACCAGCAGTCCAGAAATCGTGAATAACTCACGTTCGGCATCTTCGAGCGCTTTCACGTTACCCTTCAACTTGTTGATGGTCTCATAGTATTCGTCCTCTTCGACGCTGTCGTGCACAATCCCTCCACCTGCTTGGAGATATGCGACCCCATCCTTGAAGACGGTAGTCCGGATCGCTATGCAAGTATCCATCGCGTCATTGGCAAAGTCGAACCGACCAACCGCGCCAGCATACACTCCACGACGCTCTTGCTCTAAACCGTACACAAGTTCGATCGCTTTTATCTTGGGAGCTCCTGAGACTGTGCCTGCAGGGAATATCGAACGGAAAGCGTCGTATCTAAGGGGGATTAGCATCGCAATACGATGACGTGACGTACAGAGCGGCACTCTAACCTGGTAAGACCATCACGCAGCATCCCAGATACTTGAGACGTGAGGTGGATAACGTGACTGAAGGCCTCTACCCTCATTAGATGGTCCACTTTGACCGTCTTGGGCTGGCATACACGATTAACGTCATTACGCGCGAGATCCACCAGCATGATATGCTCAGCTCGATCTTTCTCAGAGTTCAACAAAACTTGGCCCAGTCGTTCGTCCTCTGTGGTCAAATTTAGGGCAATACCTCCAGTACTATGAGAAGGGGAGCAGACCTTCGGGTGTAGCACCACGCTTTATCGTCCCTGCGATTGCGTGGTTGTAGACCTTGTTTGCCTCCACCTTGCATAACGTTTCCGGGCTCGCACCGACGACTTGCACGTCCCCGCAATCGAGGTAAAACATGTACGGACTGGGGTTGACTTGTCGCAAACGGCGGTAAGCATTGAATGGGTGTAGCTGAGTCGGACGCGACAAGCGCTGGGAGGGAACGGCTTGAATTATGTCACCTTCGACGATGTGCTTCTTGAGCGTTGAGACGAATTGTTCGTAACCTTCTTTGCCGACGTTTGACGTGCTTGAGTGATCCAAGGTTATCGGTTGCTGCGGCACCTCCGGTATGGCAGGGTTCGCCATCAAGCGTGAGAGGCGGCGAATCTTAGACACGGCCGTCTGGTAGATGAACGCGAGGTTGGAAGGCGTCGAGTTTTCGGGGCAAAATACGTGCGAGACGACCTTGACGGTCTGGAAGAGGTGGTCGTATATGAGCAGCGTGTCCGCGAGCATGAACACGGCCTCTGGCAATTCCAGGCTGTCCCTGAGCGGCCGCGCCGTCTTTGGCTCAAAGTGCTGAATCGCGTCGTACGCGACGTAGCCGATGGCGCCGCCGGTGAACGTGGGCACCTGCGGTATCTTGACGTACTTGTAGACGGACAGTTCCCGCTCGAGGGCGTGCATCGGGTCGCCCTGGACGGATTCATGAGGCCCGACCTTGACCACCTTGAACGGATCGGCGCCTATGAAGCTGTACCGGGCGATGTTTTCGCCCGCCAGGACGGACTCGAGCAAAAAGCTGTATTTCGAGTTGTGGGCGACGCGCAGATAGGCGATGACAGGCGTGATGAGGTCGGCGGGGAGCTGGATGTACACGGGCACGCAATTACCGCGCTTTTCTTGGAAGATCAGGCGTTCGAGGTCGTCGAGCGAGGGTATGGCCGGCAGCACTTGTGGGTCCATCGAGTCGTCGTCGTCGTCGTCGTCACAAGTTTACGGTATTGCGGGATTGGATATGGTGCTTTATTGTTTGCATAAAACAAAAAAATCAACGGTTTGAAACTTGACCCGCCCTGTCCCCGACTTGTTCGCGTTTTGACAACTTGTTCGCCCTTAATGATCCCGTCCGAGTCTGCGCTCGGTCGCTCCACACGGGTCCTCGTGCCCTCGGCCGCGGTTGGTTGATGATCACCCCACGCTTTTCCTGCTCGCAAGATGACCGTTCGGTCGTCGTCTCTGCGTATTGTCCTGCGGTGCGCGCGTCGGAGATAGAGATCCACGTCGAGGACACTCTGCTCTCCCTGCATGTCGCGCCGTACTTCCTACGCCTGAACTTCCCAGCGAGCGTCATCGAGGACGATCAGTCTTCTGCCGTCTATGATCCAGCGTCTGGTTACCTTACTCTCACGCTGACCAAGTTGAATCGCGGAGAGGACTTCCCTGATCTTGATCTGTTGGGGAAGCTCCTTGCACCCCCCGCCCAGAGCACACCCCGTAATCCAAGGATCGAAGTTTTGGACTCTCAAGATAACCCCGGGCATGCCGATGATGACCCAGGCGCTACGGAACGTGACGAAATTCTCAAAGGTGAGCACACCTGCACATTACGTCTTTTATTTATTTCTTTGTAACCAACTGATCCCCAAAATCCAGCCGCAGCCAACGAGTGGACGATTCCCCAGACTGTATCAGACACGCTCCCAGCGTTGGAGACATCTGCCCGAAAACCTTATGGGTTTCTCAACGCATACACAGGTTACTTTCTTCACGTGGGCAGCACAGCGAACGAGATCAACGAACTGGGCGTGGACGCCGAGACGCTCAGTCTCTCTGAGCGTCGGAACCGTCGATTAAGGCACGAGGAATCGAAATGGAATCCGGAGCACTACATGTACGTCGGAGCACCTCAACCATTCCTCTGATCATCACGTCCGTCGAACCCCCATCCCGTTTTTTTAACAGGGCGGACTTTGCGGACAACGAGCAAATAGAAGAACTCATCGTATGGACCCACCCGCACCTCGAATCGCCTTCGACCACAGGCGTCGTCTTTACTGAAGCCGAAAACGCCACAATGCTGCGTCTTCCCCGGAAAGAATGTACATCGCACTTTTCACATCACCTCACTTTACCTCACCCTTTCCCTCCACCCCATTTATTTTCTTCGAAATGACGACACTAGGACGTTCTAACGATTTTTTTTTTCTTGGGCAATTCAAATCAGACCTCGCGTCGCCCCAGGAGACCCGCGGCCTCTACCTTACTCTCCTGACGCTCCTCTTCGCATATGCCTACGACGCACGGACGACGCAGCACGATCCAACTCCCGAAAGCGCATGGACGATCGCGGCCCTGACGCCAGCCTTCTCCGCGTTCGATCCCCCTCCGTACCTGCAATCCGTCCATCCCCCGCAGCACGAGGGAGACGCCACCAGCACCGCCATCGGCGTGGACTTTGACTTTGACGACGGCGCGCTAAGCCTCGAGCTGTCAGAGACGCTCATACCGTCCTACCGCCGCGCGCTCGCATTCCCACTATACCGTTCATGGGTACTAGCCGACGCGTGCAAGACGGACGCGGCGCAGTTTCTCCTCCGCGGCACGCGCACGGTCTTACGCTGTCTGCTCGAGCTTCGTGCCATTCTCGACGCTCACGACGTCTATTACGTCTATTCTCGGATATGGCTCGACGACTTTTGTCGTTGGATACAAGCCTGTGCGAGGTACGTGATGCTGCGCAGTCAATCGATTGTTCGAAAATTTATTGCTTCCTTCTCAGAGAAGATACTTTGATCTGTCTCGGAGAGATTGTAAGCGACCTAAGTATCTCGAAGGATTCAATTGGGTGGGATCTAGTCGGTCTAGAACAGACAGTAACGACTGCGGACGGCCAACCGGACAGCGACGACGAAGACGTCGAGTCCGAACGACCCGCTCTCTTATGATAATGCATTAATTAGTCTACCATGTCTATTGGTATTAGCCCCGGCCCTAACACCATGCGATCTACGATCGTCCTTTTGGTGACTCAGTCCGTCTTGACCTTGGTTGGTGGAGAAACAAGTGTCGTCTGTAACATCGACCAAGTAAGAAAGGTTGTACGGGGGTTTCGGGTTGAAAACGCACCGTCAGAAGCTTCAGGACCTCGTCTATAAGTACCACAGGCGCACTCAACACCAGAACGGCCTTCCATTCGATCCAGTCGAGTGGGGCGATCGCGAACATGGACTACGAACCAGTCGTCAACGACGCGAACAGCTTGTAAACTGCGCGACTCACAGTAAAGAAGGGAACGTATAGAATGACCATGTGCAGAACCATGCTCAGAGTAATAGCCGCCACTAGGAACATGTTTTTCCAGATCGGAAGACGGAGTAAGCTTTCGTTCTCAGATAACGAGTTCATTGCGTTGAACATTTCGACGGTGACCAGTATCGACAAGCTCATCGTGGAGGCGTGTCGCGCCATCTCGTTCGTGAACATATCGCACCCGATCTCTGGGAAAAGAGAGGCACATTGGTGGAAATGCGTCTAACATAGTGCGGAGGGCATAACAGAAAGCAGTGTGGTCAGACAGAGATGCGGAAGTGAACGGATGGACACCCACCAACTGGTAATATGAGATCTGCGGACCATTTTCGTAGAGCATGAACCACCAAGCATAACCTGCGACCGTAGCAATGCCAACATAGGTCCCAATGACTAGATATCGGATGAAGAGCCATCTGGAGACCAGTGGTTCTCGGCTGTTCCGCGGAGGCACACGCATGATCGAATGATCTGGGGGATTAAATCCTAGTGCCGTGGCGGGCAGGCTGTCGGTAACAAGATTGACCCATAGCAATTGAACCGGAATAAGCGCCTCCGGCATGCCGAAAAGAACAGTCAGGAAGATGCTGACGACCTCGCCAATATTGGACGAAACTGGAAATCGCCATCAGGAGGCTGCGACTTGACAAATGAGAAAGACGTACTAAGATAGCGGATGAACTGCTTGGTGTTGTTGTATATCAATCTACCCTCCTCTACGGCTTTCTCTATTGTGGCGAAGTTGGAATCGGCCAGTACCATGTCAGCAGCGAGCTTCGCGACGTCTGTGCCGCTGCCCATTGCCACGCCAATATCGGCCTTTTTCAAAGCAGGCGCATCATTCACACCATCACCAGTCTGGGACATAGTATGAGCAATGCAAACGTCTTTGCCGACAAGACCGAAAGGACTCACCATTGCAACGACAAGTCCAAGACCTTGCAGGAGATCCACCAGCTGTACCTTGTGATTCGGTTCCGTGCGGCTGAAAAGGGACGCTTTCTGGACAGCGATGACTTTCTCTGCGTGACTGAGATCGTCAAACTCGCGACCGGTATAGCTCTTCCCCGTCAGGTCTTCGTCGGCACCAAAGATCCCGATGCTCCGACAGACGCTCTCCCCCGTTCCCTTGTTGTCTCCTGTGATACAGATCACACGAATACCGGCAGCCATACAGGTTGCGACGGCATCGCGAGCCTCAGGCCGGGGTGGATCCAGCATGCCGACGAGCGAGACAAAGGTAAGATTGCGTTCAAAACGGGAGTAGTCTGCTGAGCTGTCCGAGTGATAATGGTGAATGTCAACATCCTGTACGTCAGCAAACGCAAAGGCCATAGTGCGCAGGCCGGATTGTGCATAGGAGGCGGTCTGGGCCAGAAGTCGGTCACGGAGGTGAGGAGTGAATGGCATTTGGTGGCCACCTGGAACTAAAACGGTGGTGCACCTATCCAGGACTGCCTCGGGTGCGCCTTTCACAAATAGACAGCCAGTGTTATCGAGCTGAACGAGAACCGACATCATCTTCCTATCACGAGAGAACTCAAAGGTCAGGAGACGGGGAATCTTTTTCTCTAAATAGTCGCTGACAGCGCTTGCCCGGGCTGAGGGATCGAGAGATTTGGCAGCAGTCGACAACTCTGGGTCCGAAAAGCCAATCTTCTCCGCGAGCACTTTTAGAGCTGCCTCGGTAGGTTCGCCCACGTTACTATAGGCACCCTTGTCCTAGACACCGACTCGCTCTGGCAACTGAAATGGCACAAAGGCACGTAGTGGACTCACTGTATTGTATACGATCCCGGCATCATTGCAGAGCACAGAAATCTCAGCCAGGCGTTGCACAGGCTCTGACTGAAGGTCAACAGACGCATCCTTCCCATCAGCGGATGTTACCGACCCATGGGGGGAGAATGTTGTTCCATCAACGAAGTACTCGCGGAAACCCCCCGACTTGTCAACAACAGAAAACTGGGGGGGAGTGTTAGCACTACGTCACGTGAACGATGCAACTACTCACACGTGAGACGCTCATCTGATTCGTGGTCAGAGTGCCAGTCTTGTCCGAACAAATGACATTGGTGCCGCCCAGAGTTTCGACGCTGGGAAGGTTTCGGACGATGGCATTTTTCTGGGCCATCTTTTTGGTCCCAAGGGCGAGGCATGCAGTAATGACAGCAGCCAACCCCTCTGGGATGGCAGCAACAGCGAGGGCGACAGCGATTTTGAAGTAATACACCGCGCCCTTGAGGGCACCGTGATGTGCGGGATCCCAGAAGTGCCGAATGTTGATGAGCCACACGAGGATGCAGATGACCGAGATGACCTTTGCGAGCATGTCACCAAAGTCGTCCAGCTTACGCTTCAGGGGGGTCTTTTCGCTGATTTGGGACGAAATGGACTTGTGAATATGACCGATGGCCGTGTCTTGACCCGTGAAAACGACAATCGCGCGGGCACTCCCATTGACGACAGTTGTACCCTGTTCATAATGGGCGTGAATACGGGCGCCGCGGACCGACTGGCCGAAGAGAACGATGACGTACGGTAAATAACATGTTCGTCATGTCCTGCTTGACCGCCTTGACATCCGACACGACATCCTCAGATTTGCTGACGCTCACACTCTCGCCCGTGAGGATCGCCTGATCGACGCGGAAGCTGCTCGACGACACGGACAAGAGCCTGCAGTCTGCGGGAATCCTGTCACCGACGGACACGACGACGATGTCACCCGGAACGATCCGTGACGCCGGTATGCGGTTGACTTTGCCGGAGCGGAGTACGTTGGCCTCATCCGGGGAGTACTGCATCAAGGCCTGATAAAGCGTCGCGTGTCAGCGATCGTGGTCTTGGCAACGAGGGGGAACGCAGCGCACGTCAATGGCCTTTTCCGCATTGCTCTCCTGAATAACACCGACCGCGGCATTTGCAATGAGGATGAGGAGGATTACCGCGGGCTCCACGAAAGCACCGAAAGGTGAAGCATTTTTCTCGGCTTCGAGTAAGGCCAGGACGAAAGATATGACCGCAGACGCAAGAAGGATGATAACGAGCTGGTCTTTGAATTGTTCGAGGATGAGCTTCCAGATGGGCGTTCCTGGCTCTTCAGGGAGCTCTTTCGTTGAGTAGGGGTAGTCAGTAAGTAGGGCGTGCAGGGTAATACGTGGCCATCGCGCGCACCATTGGTTCCATAACGTTCTGAGTGACGTCTAACTTGGTCCGAGGAAAGACCTACGGTTGGATCAACGCTGAAGTGGCGTGAGACCTCCTCTGGGGTGGCCGTCCATGGGGAATCCATAGAGTTCTCTGCGGGGGGACGTGGTTTAATGAGACGTGCAAGTATTTTGGATTATAAATACGGGGAAACTTTGGATGAAACTTTCACACGGTCTCAACCCGGCGCGATATGAAAAAGAAAATCGACATACAGTAAAAACTGTGGCCCAAGGCAATGATCTAAGCTTAGCTGTAGAACTACAATCGAAATTAAAATATCAGGGCGTGTCGTTGAGTTCATCCTAAGAGAAAGTCGTGACGTGGCCGGAGAGCGAGTTGGAGGATGACCTGCATATACTAACGTCTCCGCAAATTACAATCCACCCCCGGTCGTAAAAAAGACCCTCTACTCTTCACCGCGGTAAAACAATTCAATCCTATGCATCCCCATCCTCGAGACGTAGAAGGGGCTCTCGGGCGACAACCGACTCTTCAGATTCAGATGTTAAGAACCGGTATCCTTCCAACCCGCCGCCCGTATCACGAGTTGAAACCGAAGATGCGAGTGAGTCCATTCTACCCACGGTCGGGGGTCTTGGAGGAGGGGAGGGGGGTGGGGAGGGCTGGCCCGAGGGCCGCGGCGGGTGGTCATCACCCGAATCATTTCGAGGGCTTTCGGAGAGCGGTTCTGGATTTGGCCACGGGTTGGGCAAGTCATGCGGGCTTGAAGGGGGAGGAGTATTCGATACAGGAGGAGGTGTGATTGTATGCGCTACTGTGGAGCTAGCAACATCTGAGGGTGATGGTTCGGCCGTCGGTGGTGACGGCGGCACATCTTGACTTTCAGTTGTTGGCTGAGAGCTACTGTCTTCTGAGCCGTTCTGGACTTGCTGCTCAGCTTCCCGCCGCTGCTGGGCCTCGTGTTCAAGTAATGATAGTCTCATTGCTTCCATCATCATCAACTAGGATGAGTCAACCCAATTGTCAGTGTGGTGAAAAAACTTGAGAGGTGACGGAACCCACCTCCTCCAGATCTCGACCACCGAAACCCATGTTACCAAGGAAACTATTGAGGTCCTGTTGTTGCTGTTGTCGTCGTCTTGAGCGTCGACCTCCGCTACCATCTCCTTCTGTGCCGGCGCCCTCCACGGCAATGGGGTGAATTCTTCCACTAGTGATACCCACCGGAACGAGGCGGTCTCCGACCTGCCTCATGATTATCCGTCGATTCGCGCGGCGTGCAGCAGCAGCTTGGACTGCCGCCAACTTTGCCTCCCAGTCGGGATGGGTTTGATCTGAGTGGTCGGTATGAGGACGCTGCATGTCCGGAGTAAAGACGGATAATGGTGCATACCCACTGTCACGACTTCAGGGTCGGTATGATCATAGCTCTTGACCCGCCTTTGTTGTTTCCCATTTCTAACCTTGGTACTGTCAAATGACCGCTGGGAGTCCTTGGGTGAGTCTGGCCAGGTGGGGTGGGCCTGGGAATGGTGCCGAAATAGGAAGAATGTGGTCGTGAGCGCAATGATTCACCATCGTGGTCTGGACCAGGTAAACAGACATACCCATCCCTCACTTCCAATGCCTGTCCTCCAAGGAGGAGGGGTGTAAACGACGCCAAAGTTTTCTTGAACACAAAATGGACAACAAGCGGGCTCGGAGACCATATGTGTTACGGTAGGTTCAGTCCTCTTTATTTGCACAAAACATTCTGAACAAATCGCCTGATCACAGCAACGAGACCGATTGATGTTGGGAGGATAATACTAGAGGAAAAGGGGTCAGATAAGTCGGGGTCATTAGAATAGCAGGTGACAGACGAGGAAACATATTGGACACTCTGTGGCATCTCGGTAGATCGCAGCTTCGGCACTTCGGGGTAGTTCCTTCGATACACTTGGACGCTTGTGATGATTGGATTTCGTTGGAGGAGGTGGCGCGTCGCTGCGCGCTCCCCCACCTTCACGATCGACGGGGGCTGTCGGTTCTTTACGGGCGGCAAGGATTTGGTCGTCATCCCAAGAACTCTCGTAATCGTCTAGGGGTCGATAAAACGGGGCGATTTTGCGGTCGATGATAAGCTGCGTGACGACGTCTTCTTTCCAATCTCTACTGCCGGAATAGACCCCTTGGGGAGTGAGATAACCAAAGTCGACGGTATCCTCGTGATGAGCCCGGTAGGATGACGATGACGCGCTGTTCCCCATTGCGACTACGTAAGAGGGGGGATGGGGCTATGATCAGGGTTGTGGGCCAGGGTTTGAGCTGGATTTACTACAGTAGGAAGAGGTGTAAGGGCGAGGTGATGATCTTAGTAGTATTCGCTCCCGCTCAGGCCCGAACTCCAACCCAACCCCGCGTGGCACTCCGGCATCCGTAAGCCCCAGCCCGGCAACACGTCCCGTCTCTCTGTCCATTGACTTTACTGTAAATGCTCGCCACCCAAACCGCTTCTCAGCGCCCTCAACGCCCATTAATATACACAAACTCTTTCGCGCATTTATCCGACTTATATGCCGATGCTCGTTTGCATGGCCATCAAGGTCCAACGCGTACAGTGAGACTCCCAGGAGCAGCCGCCAGCGGTGGAGGCGCGATCGCCAAAAGTGAAGACGGAGAGCGGTGTGTAGTTGCGGGGAAAGAATGTGTGTTCTTCAATGATGGTTTTATTTGCACAATATTCATTAGCCCATCGGACGGCTGCATTCATTCATAGGCTTGCGCATCTTGCGCATTTCTGATACGCAGACCTCAATTAATCCTGACCATAAGTCTGCTGTCGGTCGAGGGGGCCATCGCATTGATGCGTCGCGCAATTTATGGACCGGCAGTGGGTTGAAAATGGAGAGCGTCAGTACCGACGTTGCTTGGGGCCGCGGGAGTAAGTCTCAACCTTAAGGGGGGAGGGGGAAAGTAATCTCAGTCAATACACAGGCTATGATCACAAGATCCTCACGAGTGCGCGGAACGGCGAGCTCATAATGTGGGACCTCAATAAGCTCGGTCCCTCCAAGTACGGTGAGTAGTCGATATGGCTGAGTGCCCTGCGTACGGCGTAGATATCCTCGCGCAGAGCGTCGGACGCGCCTGCACCTCCGTTCAATCCATGTCCTCGCATATTCTCCCATCGTGGCAAACTATTGCATGACCGGCTCTGCCGACGGTGACATAAGAGTCTGGGTAAGTCCATGACCTACATTTGTGTGTGCACGCATTGAATTTAATCAGGATCTACGAGACATGAGAAACTCTGTCATAAGGCTTCACCACCCTACCGCTGTTCGCACAGCAGCCTTCTCATGCAGTCAAGCGTGTCCTGTACACGCTGTCGTTGGTCTGGACAACGGTTCGCTGTACAGGTCGGCGGTCTTCACATCATTATTGCATCATTCTCACCCTTCCTACCTCATCAGGTACGATTTCTCGATGGGATCAAAAGGCCAGCTCGATCGTTTACCCGTCGCCCATTCGGGTCCCATTCTCGCGTTCGACTGGTGCGCACCGGATGGAGGTGTCCCCGGCTCTGGCGGATGGGTTGCCAGTGGCTCGCTGGACCGGACGGTGAAAGTGTGGGACCTTACCGGTCCCCAAGTTGAGCGTATACCCGCCTATATGATTTCAACGCAGTTCCCTGTACGCCGCGTACGGTGGCGTCCGGGGTATGAGTGCGAACTCGCTGTTGCCTCAAATGCAGAGTTTGGCGCAGGCTCAATGTCAGACGTCAGTGACTCTGGCACTCTCGTGGACGACGACTCGGAGAAACCCGAGGTGGCTCCTATGAGGGGGAGGACGGATATTGGGAATGCGGTTGAAATTTGGGATGTAAGGAGGGGATACATCGCAAAGTGGCAGGTAGGGGGCTCTGCGATTGAGGGTGGTGTCTCGGGTAGGTCCCCTTGTATTCATTGACGGAGGCCGGCCTGAAATACGCACTCCCCATAACAGACATCGAGTTTCGAGACTCGCACGCTCTCTGGGCGCAGCATTCATCTGGGACGTTCGCTCAACTCGACCTCAGGAACTCATATCGTCCCTTGGACGCCGTCCCCCGTCTCGCGGCTTCGTGGTCTGTTTCAAATTCGCTTACTTTTGTTGCAGACAAGAAGAACCAGTGGGAGGTCCCATATGATGACATGTAAAGGCTCTTCTATTATCTGCTAACTGAGGGCTTACCGCTCCTTACTCAGAGACCCAAAGACTAGGCACGCCGTGCCACTCCCTAAATTCAAGGCCCTGGGAAACAAGCCCTTCAAACCCGTTGTACAAAGTGTGGGAACACACCTGTTTGATCCCTCCCATACAGAGTCGGATAAGTTTTCCGTTCTCGCAAAGGGTTATGTCGTCGACGGTTCCGACAAAGTGACTATTTGCGAGATTAATGGACAGGCCGCCTTGGAAGCAGATCACTACCAAGTATTCCAGATGTGGTGTCTGTTGAGGTCTCTTTTCACACCGCCGCCAGCCTCCCCGAGTATATCTCGACCACCAACACCACCACTGTCCCCCTTGTCACTCTCCTCTCGTATCCTACCTCATTCATCTTCGGCTCCTGCAGCCATTACAACTTCTTCCAGTGGCCTATCCCCAAGCGTTCCCCTCAGACCCCTTGATACGCCAAGAGGCTTGTCCTCTGACGCTATATTGAATTCTCACATGCCGTTTGCTTCTTTAGGGGATTCTCCGCATCCTGTCTCCGCCTCGCCATCAAATTCACCATCCCCTCAGCGTATTTCCAGTGCAACACAATTAGTTTCGAGCCCTCAGTCAATATTCAGCACACCATCGGCGACATCCACCCGCTCCCCAACAATGTTCCCGCGACATCCCTCTGGTGCGGCCTTCCTCGCGAATCGTCCGCGAGCCCAAACATCTCTCCCACGCCCTTCACTTTCTACCCCTTCTCTTCAGTCAAACGAGACTTCCGCCTCTCCTAGGTTACGCCATGTCGGCGAGGGCACACTGGACGACTCGGATTCGAGCGGCAGCGAGAACGACCTCAGCTCCCTCCCGTCTGCCCCGGGCCTATCACCCACCACGCAGGCGTTAACACGCGGGGCGTTCTCGATCGCCCGCCCACATCCCAGCCCGCTCTCACGCGTTGCTGCAGCTGGCCACCAAACATGGACCGAAGACGAACGCGAGATGGACGGCGACTCGCCCTCTCCCGCCTCCTCCGACACCGAGTCCGAATGCGATACAGCGCCGACGCGGACCCGCGCCCGTTCCCAATCCCTGCGTCGACGCGCCGCAAGACGCCGCAGCTTGAGCGCGACGCGGGTGCCACCACCGCCCGCCGTCCCGACGATGCAACTGCAACTGACGGCGGTAACAGTACCTCCGCTCGTGCTTGAGCGGCCGTGCTCGCGCAGCAGCAGTACGCGCACGGTGACGGCACACGACGATGGCGAACACGAACCGTTTCTCCCGTCCGCGCAGCAGAAGAGCTCGTCGCGCGTCGCCTCGGGCGGCATGTCCATGTCCGATGGCCTGTTCGGCCCGGGTGGGGACCCACATGGACACGGCGACGTGCCGGATGGGCAGGACGTTTACGTGCGCAATAACGTGCGGAGGCGCGTGGAGGACGTGCGCGAGGCGATTCGCGTGGCGCTCCGGGAGGCGCTAAAAGAGCGTGCGGAGGCAGGCGACGTGCAGACTTGTGCCGTGATGGCGCTCGTGGCGTCGGAAGAACTTCGGATAGGGATGCGGCGTGTGCAGTCGTTCGTGGAGGCCTACATTGGTGAGTAGATCGTCCTTACGAATGGAGGTGCGATTCTCGGAAGCGCAGGCGCTAATATCGTTTATGAACAGAACTGTTGACGCGGATGAAGCTGTTTGTCACCGCAGCGTATCTCCGGAAACACTCGGTTATACCGGATATACGCTCCCCGACCAACGTAAGTAGATCATCCCTCAATCGACTATTCTATTCAGGCGAATCATTATGATTATTTCTTTCAGCTTCAAACGACGGTCTATATGTCTTGTGGGCGGTGCGGAAAGCCCATCCTTGCCCAGCAAGGCGGTTCTATGTGCGCGACTTGTAGATCCCCTGCGGCGCAATGCTCAATTTGGTACGTCTCTTTCTTTATCCCTCATTTTTGCTGTCGGCTAACCCGCAAATGTTGACTCGAATTACGACCCGTAGCCACCTCCCGGTAAAATCCATGCTGTTCCAGTGTGCCGTTTGCTCCCATGGAGGCCACCAAGCCTGCTACAGGCGGTTCTACGCAGAGATGCCATTGGTCCTCCTTCCGCCCCCACCACGGTCACCATCACCGGGATCCCCGCTGAAACTGCCTCATCGTCCCTGTCGTTCGACATCGCGTAGCAAGGACAAAGATCACGAAGAAGTGACCGATATCGTGGTGCCCGATGACCCGTTTGACACTGCCACGGTTGCTCCCGCCCCTCGCCAACTGATGGGTCACTCTTGCGCGGCGGGATGTGGGCATTGTTGCTGGGTGGCAAATTTCAGGGAGGACGATGAGAAGCCTTGACCGATTACCCTTTCTCTTGTCATTTTCCGGCTGGGAGGTAATCGCGTTTGTACGCTTTATACATTGCGCAGATGGGATATACAGGTCTATGCAGACTACATGTTGAAGGTGGTAAAGGGGTTGTAAAACACATGGGCGTGAGGAGATAATTTATGGAGACAAAGGTGGTATCAAAGCGAAAACCGAAGAGTAGTTACGTGTGATATGCATACGGGTGTCTCACCAGCTCGTCATATAACTCAGTCGGCAGATCGCGAACGAGGGTGACAGCGATGCCAATGACTGGGGAGGCTTCCAGGGGAGGAAAAGTGCGCAGCAGGCGCATTGGTCTGATAAGATCGGGATGAGAATCAGATCATAGCGGAGGAAGACAAAACATACGAGGACGAGGTCATTACATCGTCACGGATAAGGAGTAATTGTGCAATTACGCAAAGAACGTTAAGGTGCACTCCAAAGGCCAGAAGAAAATCCCAGAGCCGCAGAACCTGGTCGAGCGGTGGCGTGCAAGCACAAAGCGTGAGAACAGCTAGATTTAGGAGATAAGAGACTATCCCATAATCACAGCGATAGCACTTACAAGGAAAAGCATATAATTCGGCAGAAAGGTTCTTTGAGCGCAGATAATTGAACAACTCTAGGTCGACGATCTTGAGGCATCGGTCGAGAAGCTATGAATGCGCAAATTTTTAAGAATTGCAGCCAATCGCGATCACGGTGATACGAACCCTCAAACCACGATGGACACCCTCGAGGGTGGGTTGGACATAAAGCGGACAAGACACTTCTATGAATTTTGCGAAGCAAAAGAATGCTTCCAGTTCCGAAGGCATGGTGTAAAGGAATGGAGCCGCTAGAACATTCATGCCCTGCACGTAGGTGAAGCCCAGCTGCTGAGACGACTCTTGTCTGTCTAACGGGGGGTGAGTTCCAGAAATGGGGAGTGGTCGACGATGCAAATTACCGTGATTTCGCCAGACGAAGGCGTCAAGAAGACGGACAAGCATGTCCTCCCGGACTCGTTCCTTGAATCCGCGATCGGTAGCAAGCGTACTGAACAAAGATTGCGGAAACAATGATAATATCAGAGGAGGGTCAGAGATGGAATGCGCAACATCGCTGCGCACCGGAAGGTATCATTGCGAATCTTCTCCCTCACTTCGCAGGGTCCCCTCGCGACATATTCAAGGAATGTCTCAGCAGGCAGGTCACTAACCCTAAGCAGGATTTTCCAAATCCTGTATCGCAACGTAGGATCCTGCAAACAAAAATGAAAGTTCGCATGGCGGCAAGATCAACACATTAAACGTGCAAATGGGAAAGAGCTGAGCTCGAAGTGAGTACGTACAGCCCTGGACGGGATGCCCTCGATGAGAATGAGCCGACGAAGCTTCTTCACGCTTTCCTCCACATCGTCTGGCGTTCGCGTTTTTGACGACAGCTTCGGCTGTGACAGGATCTTGTTGAAGGCATGCGCGGTGGCGGCCAAATCCGCGGCCGAGCCCATGGTCGAATTTGCTCGTTGGCGACTTGGTGGTCAGTTAGCCTCTTTTTTTTGACAGGCAGACGGGGGTTGCCAAGGATTGGCTTGTCGTGAGAAAAAGTGAACTCCTTGACCACGTGGTTATTGATCGCCAGACCAAATGGTCGAATACAGTATAACTTATAACGTTGCCACGGCAGCGCCAAATTGCTCAAAATTGACTGATCCCCGCTGTGGTTCCACCACCGTAATTCCGCCTGATGCTTCGTCCATGAACTCCACACTGTTCGTCGAACCTTCAATGTACTGTTACTCGAACAACGCATGTAGACTGCAGTGCTCCTCAGGCTCCGTCTAGTGGGCCGAGCCTAGCCTCACAAAGCAGTGATTTGTCAGGTTTTGTGAGGTGGCCGCAAGCTCCAGATTCATGTTACATTCAGATAGACCCACGTTAATTATACCCGGAAAAAATGCAATGCGTTACGTAGACCATGATGACCTTATAATTCTCCGAACCAGACCCCTCCATCAAGACGCACTTGATCAGCTTCGTCAACAGGCCTTCTGCTTCCATCTCTTGTCCGTCACCACATGTTTGAAGATAAGGGATGTCTTTGAGCGGAGGAATCTCTGGGCTTGTCGTCCACCTGGGTCTTCAGTACGGAATGAGGGCTCCAGAGAGTAAGAGGATGGGGGCGGAACCCAGGAGGTTTCTAACCCTGAGGATTGCCCACACACCCTTGTCTCGTCATCACGCAGAAACCCCGTGGGTGGGGGTGATGTCTACGGGCACGCGGTTGAGAAGAAGCTTGTCGCGGCTGTTCTCTACTTGTCACTTTTGTTCCGCGGTCCTTGATGGTCGACTGCGGAATCGACTTATGTCCAGTGTATTGGACCACCAATGTAAGTAACAGTCCGTGGATCCTACCTTGTGTCGCACGAGTATTAATGTAAAATGCTCGAGAAATTAGATATCGGTCACTCACACATGGGCTAAGTACGCTGGCTGAGTACTGAACAGGTGCTCATCTCATCTCAGCGAATGCAGACGTTCTCGCATTCTAGATTTACGTCACTGTCATATAAGGAGTAAATTGACTCTGCAAACAGCAGCGCAGATCTCTATCACTTACATCCACCGGTCTCTCCGGCTGCACGCGACGTTAGGGATGCAACGGGCTTAATGAACACTGGTGGAATTACCATACCGCACTTGTTATCTGGTTTCCATGAAGCAAATTTACAAGTATACCCAGTGTCCCCAAAGCCCCCGATTTATAATTGGGGCTTGCTTGCAAGAATGGATCAGTCAACTTCTGCACCCTTCTACACCCATCCACACCAGAGTTGATAGTGGGTCCCCAAGTATCACTATTTCATGGCTGCCGCCGTGACTGATCCTGTCGTCCTACGGGCTAGACATTCCGTTCACACACCATTTGCTGTCACCTGTTTGAAAGACTTCAATTATTCGACAATATATTCCAAACATGCGCTCTATTTGCACCTTCATTGTTATTAGCCTAGCTGCCTTAGCTGTCGCTGCCCCAGTCCGGTATATTTTCCAATGTTATGCGACGAGACCTGGTCTGTCATACTGATGAGACTCGCATTCGTAGAGAGGCAGGAATCCGCAACAACGATGTCGCTGATTATTTCCACGAGAGCGATAACCAGAAGCGCGCCGAGGGTGGCGGTGAGACCAACTAGTGTTGGCCATAAACGTCATGAAGCTCGGAGCCGTATTAGTCGTGGGCTCGAAGAACCCGACTGAGGACATTCTGATAACGGGTTCTGATTTGTGAATGGATAAGAATTGAAGGCGGACTTAATGCGGAGCTGAAGGTCGATGGAGGGGATCCATCTATGTGTAGGAATAGGAACTCGTAGTAGATGTATCGATATCTTGTCTCACTACAATCTGTGGTGAGCCCAATGCACAGCGGATGTCATTTTGCCATTCCATTAGTTTTCATTTACAACGGCGAGATCGATCCCTGGATTGGTTCAAGTTCAGGGCTATTCAAGGAGTTCGAGGCTGAGCGGAGTGTATATATCACATCTTTCGCTATGCACAGGGTGCTGGTTGCCTTGATTTGATCTTCTGATGGCTACTGTCCGCACTCAACGGTAATGCAGTACTCACTAAGAGAACTTGAATTAAGCAATATACCTCATTAGTGAAGGTTGTCCGACAACTCTTCAATGTGTTACCAACAAGGTTTTATTCTTCAAATTCTATGATCCAAATGCGCTGGTGTTTAACGCGAACGACAAGAACTCGAGAAGGAGAAGCTCGAGCAAACAGAGGTGATTGAGAGGTCCAACTGCGTTTATTGACGGAATACGGTGTTCCTGACCTAAGTCACATGACCACGTGCTAGCTGAGACACCAGACTTCAACGAATCCGGAACACCGGGCCCGCACAGGAACACGCCCAACTCGGTCCCAACGCGCTCTACCCGTTGCTATTCGCACAATGGACGTGCCGTTCATATCTTCCGGAGCCCTGAGTCGTGCACATTATGTTCTTGTTCGCAAGGTTGAGCTCGCGCAAACTCCTCAGCAAGCTGACGACTATCTCCTTGAGGAGGTCATCGCCCTCCGCGATCGCCTTTCGCGTCCCGGATTCTCTTCCGTGGGTCCAACACGCTCCCTCCCGAGAATAACCTTTATTGAATATCCCAGATTACATAGGCCCAGTGTCGAGAGGATCTCATTCTTTTACTATATTGTTCCATGAACACAGTAGCCGGACTCCCTCCTGGTTCGCTAGAATTCGCACTCCCCCATGCCGTGAACCTGGCGGAAGCTGGCTCCTCAATCGAGGAAAGGAAGGCTGGTACGTTTTGCGCTGCCTCAATCCACCTTGTGTGCTCCAGCTCGTGCCAGGGTATCTTTTTTGCTCCGAGGTTATGCCCCCGCGTCATGATCTGAAACTGATGCTCGTGAACACACTTCGTAAGGTACACGGCTTTTTCTCTAACAAAGTGCACTGTCTCAAGTTCCTTTAGGACCTCGAGTCTGACTCGGCTATGCGCATAACCCTTGCGTTGGACTACCTCATCCAGTGCCCAAACGAGGACGTGATCCCAGCTGTACAAGAACGATTGCATGGTTTACTATCTCACAAATCGTGCGCCGTCCTTCTTTCACTCGTAGCTAATGACCGTAATTGCACCCTCAAAAGACCGCATATACGCAGACGAACCCTGCACGCTGTTCGCTCTCTGGCGGGATGCGATCCCTCTATGCTCCGATGGTTGTCGCCTGATATCTCAAGATGTATTCGTGATAAAGACCAAACTGTCGTGGGCTCTGCACTTGCTGTGTGCGACAGTCTGCATAAGGTTGGTTTATGTCGCAACGTCCTGGGTCTGTGCACGATCTTACGTTCCTAGAATGGATTACTGGGCCCAGATGCCCTCGTTAATGTCAATCGGGCACTTCTCCACTTTGGAAAGTCTTCCACGAGTTCGCCGGCAGCGGCATTAATAGTGCGAAAGGCACTGAAATTATTCTCTATTGTTCAGTAAGTACTTTACAGTCTCAGTGGAGCAGGCTGAACAACGTTCGAGAGCAGGCCCTCCACAGAAGTGTTGAAAGTCATTGTTGGACTTATCAAACGATCTGCTAACAACACGAAGGTCCACTGTAAGAACGCCTACGATATCTGCTACCTGACAAGATGCGAACTGACGTCTTCATAGTCCTACTCTACGACGCTTTCTCAGTCCTGAGAAATACCCCTACGGACGTACTGATACCCTTTACGGCGTCAAATGGGTCCCCCGTAGCTCACATACGCCACCTGCTCTCGAATGATACGAGTGACCAACACTTGTTTCTCTCCTGCTTAGCTTGCGTTCCGCCGGCCATATGGGCGGGTACAACGCAGGATATCCCTGCAGTTCTCGAAGTTTGGGAGGTCGAGCGCGTGATGCAACTGCTATCCTCTCCCGATCCGGCCATTCGGTTAAAAGTGCGCCATCTACTCTTTTCTCTTAGCACATCCTCTCAGATGGCTCTCAGACCCTTCGTATTTTAATAGATGTTGACCCATCCATCGTCGAAATGTACTTTTCCCAAAGACTGGAGGGCCTGAATCCCTCTGTGGAGTCGCACGAGGACGAAGTGCTCGCCCTGCTCGAGGTCATAAAGATTCTCGCGGATGACGACACAGAACTGTATGCAAGATCTGTAAGGGATGTCATATCACCCACTGGGGCTGGGCACGATGCACGGCGGAGTTCCCAAGTTCTTGAACGCGCAGTGGAGAATGTGTTGTCTTCTCTTCGTGATGGTGAATCCTCTTTGTTCGCTCACGTCGGATGCCATACAATTAACTGACCTTGAGCGGGCTCTGTCTAGGCGAAGCCTCCTTTGGAGAGAATGTCGCGACAACGTTACTGACGCCGCTCGCGGAAGGGGAGGAAGAGATTTCCTTCAGTCCTACTCTGATGGTCGTACTAACGGCTCTGGTCTGTGAATACGCCGGGCGCGTTCCTGTGTCCCCTCTTCAGCTGCTACGCGGGTTGAGCAAAAGACTGATTTCATACTCGGGTCCGTGCATTTCGGCGGTTCTTCTTCACGCCTACCCCTTATTAACCTTTCTGTAGCATCTATCCAGGAGGCTATTCTTCTGACTATGATACGCCTAGCAGCCGAATGCCAAAAGATCCCCCCTGAACCAATCTCAGATGTCCAACATCTCAAGGGCATATCAGGTCGCCATATATTGCGTGTTCGTTTCTTCATCTATGCCTCCTGCTTAGCGTTAGCCTCATGTAACGAGAAATGATCAGAGATGTTCTCAGTTTGAAGACATGATCAGCAAGCCAGATGAGTTGAGGGCTGCTGTAGCGAACAGCCGTTCCCGCTCAGTGAGGACTATTCATTCGGGAGACACATTCATAATATTGACACTGAATAATATCCCTCCAGCTTCCAGACTTTCTCCTTGCGCTCGAATCAAAGTCACCAGCGGTTCCTCGTTCACCCCGCCTCAATCCCTCCTCACGTACTACATCGCGATCATCGCTCAGCGGAACGCATCAGAAGCTCCGGTATGCAGCCTACGAACCCCCACCACCCGCCCAGCCACGTCGTCCGCGCGGCGCGAGCGGCACGCGCTCCACTTCCTCTTTAGAGTCCTACGATGACCTTTCGCGGACTGTAACGGCTGGAGACTTGGCCATTGCTGCTGGCAGTCCGAAGCTGCGTGCGCTCTCACCCGTTTGTATTCCTCACACGTGATGGTATGATACGATCTAACTATAAACAACTGCAGCCCGCGCAAAGCCCGCCTGTATCTCCAAAGCCCAAACCAGAGTCTATCAATCTGCTTGTGCGTGTCCTTTACATGATGAATTTTGATGCCCGTGCTCATTTTATGACACAGAGTCCCCGCATTGATTTGATCTCACTCGAGTCCCCCTTCATCGCTGAGCCCAAGGCAGGCGAGGTAACAGCGCCTGAAGCAGGTGACCGTGACGAAGATCAGGACTTCACGGTCGTCTGGGATGCAGCGACGGCGTTCTCTGCGCGAGGATGGTGCGATGGGACTTTGGACGCGGTGGTGCGCCGCCTGCAAGGCCTCGGGTTTCCCCGGGGTCTTTCTGTTCTCCCCGCGGACCAGCCGCCATTCGAAGGTAGGGTCCCCTATTGGCATATTAAATCACCATGGATCGGGTCTAATTGGCACCGCAATTGTAGGCGATCTGAAGGTCTTGATCCTCGGAGACCTGGATGGTCGTGGACGAGCAGCATTGAGATTGCACGAGAGTCCAGACAACGACGAGGACGGTTGTTTATGGCGTATGCGGAGTGAAGACGAAGCTGTGCTAGGAGCTGTAAAACAGGTCCTGGCCGGATGAGGGAGGTGTAGACAGCTTGTCAATCGGGGCCACGGATGATGGGAATTTTTTGTCGGATCTATTAGATATATTGTATTCTACGCAAGGATACTGCCTCGGGAAGATGACAATCTGTTCAACAGCTTAGGGAGATCATCTGACCTTGATGGTGCAATTTTGTGCTAGGATCCTATTTTGACAATTGGTTGGTGGCCGTGTTCTCCTGTACCGTAAAGACCTGGCCCGAGGCTACAGCGGGGAAGTGATGAGAAGCAAGAAAAGAATAGCGGCGAATCAAAGGATGGTCCTTCTCAGTTCTAGTAAGGACGTCTTGGGTCACTAGCCAGTGTGTCGTTCTATCGCATATCAATTACGAATGTTTGGCCAGCGGGCCAGTATCGCTTCCATCACACACGGTCTTCAGAGTCGCATCTTGAAGGTCAAGTCTCTTGGAACCTAGAAGTGGTGAGTATGGGCGTCGCTGAGGTAGCTGAGCCCGTTGGGCCAGTGAAGGCTGGCGGACAGCACGCACCGGGCCCGCCAGCATAAGGAAGGTGTCACATTCTGGAGAATCTAAGAACCCATTAAGTGAGATTATGCATTTATGAATAGATAAGAAACGTACAGAAGACCAGCGGTCACGAGGAGCGAGACGAAGGCCAGACCAAGAGTGACGTCAATGTGGACCAGAAATATAACGAGACCGAAGTAGAATAGAAAGACGGATAGCGGGAGAAAGAAGTGGAGAAGTGCCACCATGGCCGACGGCCGGGACGCGTCGGGACCCTCGATGGTTTGTGATCGATGGTGACGTGGGTCACGCGAATCGATGTGAGATAAGTTGTAAAAATAGTAGCGGAGTGCCCAGCGCCTGAGACACCACCCGAGGAACGTGCACATGAAACTCGAGGTTAAACTTATTGACCATATGACATTGATCCAGATCAAGTTACCCGGCTGAAACGACATGGATGGCTGGGGAACTTGAAGGATTGCTGGTTGTGTATCGTTGTCAGTCCCGTTGAGATTGAGTATGTCCATAAGGTCATAGGACATCTGGGCAACCATAAGGGTATTTGCCGCGATGGGACTGCATAGCATCTTGCTGTTACCCCCAGCAATGAATACCACTATCGTA
>Ga0307510_10000581_pt1 | contig 36884 bp, 48 predicted proteins | sample 12_EM_MG_FD_207224 | JGI IMG/M metagenome (GOLD analysis project Ga0307510, IMG submission 207224) | Populus trichocarpa ectomycorrhiza microbial communities from riparian zone in the Pacific Northwest, United States - 12_EM | ecosystem: Host-associated > Plants > Roots > Unclassified | place...
AGAGAGAGGGGACATGAATTATAATGCACACAGGCATATATAATCCTTGGAATCATGGGTGGTACATTATTACGCCACCTCCTGGAATTTGCAGGCCGCATTACAAAACTACTACATCTACTGTTGAACACAGAGGGACGGCGAGATGGTGGATTGGTGGTGAAACTTTCTCAGAGTGGAAACATTCCAGCCCAAGTTCGCTCTTGTGGCTACATGGGAAGCGTCAGTGTTTGCGCTGTCATTATTTCACCACAATTCATAACTTTCAACTTCGCAGCGGGAGCGGGGAAGAGTATCCTTTGGTGAACTAGCATTTTCGCGGTTTCCCTCCAGAAACTAATAAGGCAACCGTGCCACCACATAGTTCCTCAATCGTCCAGGATATCCGTGGAATGTGCAAATTGGGACTCGCATCACTTGCCTTCTATTATTGTGACTTCAGGGAACGCCGAAAGAGGCACCGCTGTGGACTACTTTCCTCTCTCCTGGTCCAGCTTTGTCAACAATCCGATCCCTATTACGATACCCTCTCCAAATGTTATTTGGAACACGAGCACGGCTCGCAACATGCGAGCGATAGTGAACTAGCCCAATGCCTGAAGCATTTGCTTGCGCTCCCAGGACAAGCCACAGCATATATTGTCATTGATGCCCTTGATGAATGTCCAATGACGACCGGGTTGTTATCCCCCCGTGAAGAAGTCTTGGGATTTGTGGAGGAGCTTGTCAGATTGCAGGTTCAGAACTTGCGGGTTTGTGTCATGAGCAGACCTGAGGCCGACATCGATATTGTTCTCAGCCCTTTGGAATCCCGTTCTGTTTCCTTGCATGGAGAGAAGGGCCACGTCCAGGACATCGCAGAATATGTCAAACGCGTCATTAACACGGATCGTAACATGCAAAAGTGGAGAAAAGAGGACAAGGAGCTTGTTATTCGAGCCCTGACAGAAAAAGCCGGCGGGATGTGAGGAATTAATCCCATCGTTAATCACAGCTCACTCACGCCCGTAAAATAGGTTCAGATGGGTGTCGTGCCAGCTTCAATACCTCAGACATTTTCTCTGACAACGCATCCGGCAGGCTCTCGATGAATTGCCAGACACGCTCGACAAGACATACGACCGCATATTGGAAGAAATTGGCAAGCGAAACTGGGAATACGCACACAGATTGTTCCAATGTGTCGCAGCAGCTTCTCGCCCACTTCGCGTCGAGGAGCTTGCCAAGTTCCTCACATTCGATTTCGATGCAGGTTCAACTCCTACACTCCGGGAGGATTGGCGTGAGGAGGACCCAACACATGCTGTGCTATCCGTATGCTCCAGTCTGCTCGAGATTGTCGATGTGGATGGATTGTCCGTTATCCAATTTTCGCATTTTTCGGCAAAGGAGTACTTGACATCAAAGCGCCTTGCCGAATCAAAGGAGACTATTTCCCAGTTCCATGTATCCATGACACTGGCTCATACGATCATTGCGCAAGCCTGCATAGGTGTTCTGCTGCACATTGATCAAAGGACCACCAAGGATGATCTGGAGCTGTTTCCTCTTGCCAACTATGCTGCGGAGCACTGGGTGGGCCATGCCCGCTTTGAGGGTGTATCTCCAAAGATCCAAGATGGGATAAAACGTCTCTTCGACCCTAACAAGCACCACCTTTCTAGCTGGGTCTGGATTTATGATCCAGAGCGCCAAACTGGGGACTCCAGCTCCGAATGTCCGTCACAGGCCAGGGCGACTCCCTTGCATTATGCAGCATGTTGTGACCTGTCCGACATTGCCCGGTTTCTGATCGTCAAGCGATCACAGAACGTAAACGCTCGGGCCTTTGAATGCTACAAGACTCCACTAAATGTGGCATCTCGCCTGGGGTATTCTGAAGTTGCCCAAGTCCTCCTTGAACATGACGCAGATCCGGAAACCAGAGACAATAGGACCTACAGCCTGTTGGAGCGGGCGTTGGAAAACGGACATGTGGAAGTGGTTCGGGTGCTTCTGAAGCACCGCGCAGACGTGAAATACTCAGGTAAGAATGGCCCCCTCACGGCCTTGCATTTGGCATCGTGGTATGGAGAGGCGGCAATTCCTTGGGTGCTCCTCGAAAACAGCGCAGATCCAAGTGTCAAGGACAAAGATGACGAGACTCCATTACATAGGGCTAGTAACGATGCGGTTGCTTGGGTTCTTCTCAAGTACGGTGCAGATCCGCAAGCATGGGACAGTAGCAATCGGACTCCATTGCATGGGGTAATGAATTCGCGAAGTGGAGAAGCTGCTCGGGTGCTTCTTGAGAATGGCGTAGATGCGAATGCACGAGATGCCAAGAACCGGACTCCATTGCATGTCGCGTCCGAAAAGGGATATCTTCATGGCATACGGCTGCTGCTCCATCATGGTGCTGATATCTATGCACAGGACGACAAGGGTCGAACACCATTCCAGGTAGCATCAGCTTCTGCTTCAGCACTTTACGGGTGACACCAGGATGTAATGCAGTTATTACTGGAGTATGGAGCAGAGGATCACAGTACTCAATAGGTACGGACGAGAAGCCCAGGGCATTGTGTTGGACTATTGTCGTAGTGTTCATATGCTGTATGTGGCCTTGATACATAATTTCCATAAACCTAGGATTCTAATCCCATAGCAACACCAACATCGATCGCACAGGGAACTATCATGATCGGCAATTAAGTATTATTAAACAAGTTTATCAATAATAACCCTTTCATCTGCCTAATGAATGGGCCCCATTGATGAGATAAGCTGATGACGAAAAGCTGGGGAACAGACGCGAGCGTAGTGCGCAACGATGTAGACAAATTCGATGGGTCAAAGTTCCCACAAGCGATCACGAACAGCTACCATAGCGTCTTTGGACGCGGTGCTGGGTCGCCCATTGGGTGCTGTGAGCCACGTTTCGAGTTGTAAGTTACGGTAGCACAGCATGGCTAGGGTACTGAATCACCACTGCACATCCCACGTGAAGTCCTACAGGTTCTGGAACGATTCTCCATCCTGCTGCTGAAGTTTGAACAACGTGAGAAAAAACCAGGACACGGGTCGGTGAGGCAGAAACGAGGAAGTGGCCAAGCGGGTGGAAGGTTGTAGACCAGACGTTCGGGTCGTGTGCTTGGAAGAGCGTCGCACAAGGAGGGATTGTGGACCGGATCTTAGAGGGGAAGCCTGGCCTGTGATATTGGTGGAGTGGCAGTACTGGGGGTGATGGGGGATGGAGCCTTTGGAACCACCAATACAAAGATGGGATGCACAGGGTGCCATGCCACTAACAGGGCAATATCATGGTCAGACGCCGACAACGCGTCAGTTCTTGGAACTCAAAGTGGAAGAATTGTGACAGTACATGTTATGACAGGTGTTCAAACACCAGCGCATCAGCCTCAGGTCCTGTACAGTGACAAGGTGACTGCACGGGTAAGCCACTTAAACGCGGATCGTAGTGCGAAAATCGGGTCTGTGGATCGGCAACTCCCGATGACGACGAACCAGTGATGAACCACATTTCCTTTTCGATTCCACCACATCGGTCCGCTCCTCCTGCCCAGCCGACTACTCTCTACCACAAAATCTAGCCACCCCTCTGGCATCACCCCGCCGAGGGCTCTGTCCAGTTTCATTTCATAAATATGAGACTTTCACCTTCTACGTCCTTCCGGTTGTTCTACAATTCCGCCTTGCAAGATTACAAAACCCAGACAGGGACAAACTTAGGCGATCATCCGTTTGCCAAACAACTCGAAAAATGCAAATCTGTGGATTCTATCTCTTCTCTCATTCAAGAAAATGTACGGAGATCCCAAGGATTCAGCGAAGATGGAAAGATCATGAAGTCACTCAATTGTGTCATCCATGTGCTCCACACACTCTCTACCAGCACTGCCCTTCGTGAGGGTATCGGCCTTGTGCCCAAGCCAGTTATTCCCACTTCATATCCCTGACACATATTCCACAGCCACTCCCACCCGCAAATGCAGTATTTGTTGCATTCGCAATCTTACTTGAGGCAGGTGTCGTTCTGAAGCCCCTATTCCTATATCCTTGTGATGTGCAAATGGTTTAGGCGGTCAAGGATATTGGCTCAATCTATGATTCTCTCCTTGAGTTGGTCGAGTCCGTTGAGAGGTTCCTCAGCAGACTCGAGATTTCCACGAGGATCCCCCTTATGCCAGCCATTACTGACACGGTCATAAAAGTATTGGTGGAAGTTCTCTCTACTCTTGCTACAGCAACGAGGCAGGTAAAGCAGGGGAGATTTAGTGAGTCCCACCCTTGCGGATGTGATCCGTTTACTGAACGCAGCACAGAGAAATTCGTGAAGAAGATTCTTGGAGAGAATGACATCGAGGCTGTCCTGCAGCGACTAGACAGGCTCACTCTTGACGAGGCTCGCGCCGCAGGTGCACAAACACTCGAAATTTTGTACGGCCTTGTCCAATACAGGCGGGTTGTTTTGGATGGTAAGAGACCTGTACCCACCATGTTTGTCCCACCTCAATGAATGACTATACCTCTAGATATAGATGACAAGGCATCAGCAGAAAGTATCCGGATGGCCCTCGGTCAGTTTTTTGATGAGAATTAAACTTTTTCCTGACTTGCTGGTAGAACTGTTGCAGACAAGTTTGAGCGACGTCAACAAGTCTAGGCGTGAGTCATTCCTCGATGCCGCCGCTACTGGCCATGAATGCTGAGAGTTTGACATGATGGTCTCGTAGGTGAAGAATTACAGCACGACATTCGAACGTGGCTCTCTCCTCCAGATCTTTGGAAGAATGACAACATTGCACGTGATTCTCAACTCACCGGAACTGCAAGATGGTTGATTGATGGCGAAACTTACTCAAATTGGAAACACTCTAGCCCAACTTCACTTTTGTGGCTACAGGGGAAGCGTCAGTATTTACACTGCCATTATTTTCCCCACAACTCATGATATTTGTCATTGCAGCGGGAGCAGGAAAGAGCGTTCTCTGGTACATTAATCTTTTAATGATTTCCCTCCTGAAGCTGATATGTGACATCCCCAAGTTCCTCAATCATCCAGGATATCCGCACCATGCGCGAATTAGGACTCGCATCACTTGCCTTCTTTTATTGTGACTTCAGAGACGACCAAAAGCGTCACCGCCGTGGACTACTTTCCTCTTTCCTGGTCCAGCTTTGTCAACAGTCTGACGCCTACTACGACCCCTTCTCCGAATTCATTATGGCACATGATCATGGCTCGCAAGATGCGAGCGATACTGAACTGGCCCAATGTCTGGAGCGTTTACTTGCCCTCCCAGGACAAGCCCCGGTATATATTGTCATCGATGCCCTTGATGAATGTCCAATGATGACCGAATTGCCGTCACCCCGCGAAGAAGTCTTGGGATTTGTGGAGGAGCTTTCCCGGTTGCAGGTTCCGAATATGCGGATTTGTGTAACTAGCAGACCTGAGACCGACGTCGAGCTTGTCCTCAACCCTTTGGCATTCCGTTCTGTTTCGTTGCATGGAGAGAACGGCCAAGTCCGGGACATCGAAGAATACGTCAAATTCGTCGTGGGCACGGATCCTAATATGCAAAAATGGAGAAAAGAAGACAAGGAGCTTGTCATTCAAGTACTGACAAGAAAATCCGGCGGCGTGTGAGGAATTAATCCCATCATTCATCATGACCTCTTACACCTGCGAAATAGGTTCAGATGGGCGTATTGCCAGCTTCAATACCTCAGACACTGTCGCCAACAATGCATCTGGCGCGCTCTCTACGAATTGCCAAATACACTCAACAAGGCATACGATCGCGCGTTGGAAGAAATTGGCAAGCACAACTGGCAATACGCACACAGACTCTTCCAGTGTGTCGCAGCAGCTTCTCGCCCACTTCACGTCGAGGAGCTCGTCGAGTTCCTCGCATTCGATTTCGACACGGATTCAACACCCATACTCCGGGACGATTGGCGCGAGGAGGACCCAGTGCAGACAGTGCGGCTCACATGTTCTAGTCTACTTTCCATCGTCGAAGTGGATGGATCGTCCATCATCCAATTTGCAAATTTTTCGGTGAAGGAGTACTTGACCTCGAATCGCCTTGCAGGATCAAAGGAGACTATTTCCCGATTCCATGTTTCTATGACACTGGCACGTACAATCACTGCGCAAGCCTGTCTAGGTGTTATATTTCACATCGATGAAAAGATCACCAAGGACGAACTAGACAAGTTTCCTCTTGCCGTATATGCCGCGAAGAACTGGGTGGACTATGCCCAAATCCAGGATGTCTTACCAACCATCCAAGATGAGGTGAAATGTCTCTTTGACCCTAACAATCACCATGTTTCTGTCTGGGTCTGGCTTTACGATCCAGATCTCAAAGTTGGAGACCGCAGATCCAAATGCCCGTCACAGGCCAGGGTGACTCCCTTACATTATGCAGCATTTTGTGGCCTGAACGACATCATCCAGTTTCTGATTGTCGAGTGATCCCAGAATGTCAACACCCTGGGCTTTGGTGAAGACATGACACCGCTGGGTGAAGCATCTCGAAAGGGATATACTGAAATTGCTCGAGTCCTCCTCGAACATCGCGCGGATATGGAAATCACGGACAATGAGGGACGCAGCCCGTTGTATCGTGCGTCAGAAAACGGACATGTAGAAGTGGTTCGGGTGCTTCTAGATCACCATGCGGATGTGAACTTCCGAGGCAGGGGTGACTATATGGCCTTGCATGCGGCATCGATGTCCGGACAAGTCACTGTGGCTCAGGTGCTCCTAGCGAACGGCGCCAATGCAAATGCCAAGACAAAAGTCAACGAGACCCCCCTTCATTTTGCGTGTAACAAGGGGGTTGCTCATGTTCTTCTGGAGTACAACGCAAATCCAAATGCATGTGACAGAAGAGATCGGACTCCGTTGCATCGTGTACTGGAAGATGGAAGTGGGGAAGCCTCTTGGGTGCTTCTCGAGAGTGGGGTAGATCCGAATGCACAAGACAACTGGAACCAGACTCCATTACACGTGGCATCCGAAGAGGGACACCTCGATGGCGTATGGCTGCTGCTTCAGCATGGCGCCGATATCCATGCACAGGACAACGATGACCTGACACCATTCTGGCCAGCGTCGATATCAGCATCAGTGTCGAAATTTCCCAGGAAATATCAGGACGTAATGCAGTTATTACTGGAGCATGGAGCAGAGGGTCATGGAGAAGAGGATTGGAGGGTGCAATAGCTACATACTCGCAGCCCAGAGCGTTGTATTAGACCCCAGGTATCGTCGCAGTATTCATAGGCTGTATGTGACCTTGATATTGTGAAGTTAATTTCCGTAAACCTGGGATTCTAATCCCATAGAAATATCACCACTGTACATGTATCTTCAACCCATCAGGCCATCGCCCAAAGCGAGCGATCACTCGACGAATAACGTCCTGAAATATATGCTGGACGTTGGGACTGATCCGGATAACCTTCACTTCTACCTTCTACTACACAGAAGCTTTCCTTCCTTTCATGCCCAGTGCCGCGTCAAATTGTTTGATCATGTAAAGTAAAGCTCCAATACACAAGGCGCGAGTGAGGGGATACGATCGCCAGTCACATGAGAAAAACCCGCGTGCTGCATGTCACTGGCACATATATGGCCTTTTGTCCGCTCCAGAGGTATCCGGGGCCTGAAGCATTGTGGTTTAGGTGGACACACCTCCTGACAATCCAGGTGCAAGTTGACGAGAGGCATTGACATCGCGGGGACAACGCATGAATGCATGAACACTGGTGGCCTCCCCAGTCGTTTCGAAGGTGGGTCTTCGTAATAGCGAATGTGCGCAAGTGCTGTCTCAAGATCCTGTTTGTATGACGCGACGGTGGCCAAGTATACAAAGACGGTTGGTAGTTTTGCCGATCACCAAAAACACCATTCGACGAGACGCTCAGGCTCAGCTCGCTTGATTGGACTGACCCACTGTGGAATCCAGCAAGGGTAAACAATTCAATTGCTTTCATTTACCCACCTGAGTGGTGGATAGATACGGGATGCCATTACAACAGAAACACAACTACTACGGGGGCTGTGGCCGCGCTAAATACCTCTTCCAACCTGAAAGGGAACATGACCAGCTTCGCGTAATTCGAGTGGCTCTTCGCGAAGGAAGCGCACATGAATCCGACAAATCAGGAGCAAATGCCATGACACCTTGGGTCCACAGCCTTTGGGCTGGTCAATCATCGAACTGATTCTGAAGAGAAAGGTTATTGTATTGCGTAACATTGGATGTGGTAGAGATGGGATGTTGAGGAGAGGTTGATATTGATTGTCATGTCACATTGTTGGTTCTGCTTGATGCTCAGGGTGCAGGTGGAGGGCCAATGAATGTACAAGGATGCGGACAGCGGGAGCTAGTGTTGCTGTTCACAGGGAGTTGTCAACGCGTGATGGCCCTGCCTCTGGGGCTAAATTTGATGACCTGGATGGTAGATGGTGGAGGAACACAGATCATGCTGGGCAGGGACTGAGAGGAATCAGATGGAGTGGGATGATAAGAATTGATTGGGAGAGTATAATAAGGATAGAGATGAGAGGACAGTGAGGGTTGGGATAGCAAGACCGAGCACTGTTTTGAGATTGAGCGGATGATGGACAAGTATTCAACAAGATGGTGCTTGGGTCGTTTGAGGTGGAGACGAGGAGGTGGCCGGGCGGGTGCAAGCTCAGAAGCTCAGACGTCCGAATCATGTGCTTGGGAGAGCACGCGAGGGGGGAGTTGTAGGGCCGGAGCCGAGAGGGCAAGCCCGGTCTGTGATGCTGGTGACGGCAGTGGCGGCAGCGGCGGAGGAGGATGATGGGGCTGTTGGGATAATTTGGTGCGGGGCTGTTGTTGGGGAGGAGAGGTCCCCGTTGGGAAGAGGGCCTTCGGATCCACCAGATTCAAAGATAGGACACAAGTGTCGGCAACCTGTCAGTTCATGGAGCATAAGTAGGAAGAACCGGACACACAACAGACTTCTTTCTTATGGCGACGCAGGAAGACTCGCTCCTTCATAGAGAGAATATCGAATACGCGCACAGTTTGGTCGCGTGATACACTTGTGAGCAAGTTCCCATGTAGAGCCCATGCGAGAGTTTGGATCGTATTCTTGTGCTGATGGGTAGATAATATCGCCTTAATGTGCTTGTTATATAATACCAGGCAGGGTATGAGGTACATACAGCATTAATTGCAAGCCCAGTTCCAGGGCTGGATCCAAGAACTTGAGGAGATTGTCCCTGCTGTCGGACACGAGTAGGTCCATCGTCAGATGCCATCGAAGCACTTGACGTTCCATCCGTGACCCGGAAGACGTGTTCCTCTCGACCCTTGGGGAAAGACCAGACGTGCACAGTAGAGTCGTCGCTTGCTGAGGCGAAGCATGCAACGTTCGGCAAGAAACTGAGACTACGCATAGTTTCTTGATGTGCGGGCGAATGCCGTGAGCTTGTTTATGTATTTGGCGATTCCAGACTTGTCTGCGGACGCGATGTGGGTGCCAGTGTAGTTGGAGGCCAGCGTACGAATAGCAGTATCGTGCGCTTGTAAGATGGTTTCAAAGTTGAACGGCAACCAGTTCTAAGCTGTGAACTCCCCACTGGTGGAACCAGTCAGTATGCGGCGTCTCTCTGTCATCCACTAGGTAGCGACACGAGGTGGGGAAAAAGACCGACGACACATCAGAGAAAATGACAAACTGTGACCGCATTGACAGGGGATCTTGGCGCGCGACATGCGTGTGGTAGTCGAGATTGTTTACCACCATGATGGTTTCGTTCTTGGAAACTGATCTGTGTAAGGTGTACACAGATTTGCTTAAACATCAAAGGTTTGAGAATCATACAAGCTATCTGTGGCGCACCAGGGGAGGATGCGCGGTGAAGACAGAGTCAAAGGGATAAGGAGAACGACGTGACGTACCTGTCCGTCAAGGACCCTCTGCATAATCGTCAAGCATTAACCTCCTGTCTATGCACGGTTGGACTCATAGCCTTCTGTCGGATCTTTCGAGATGGCAAGGACAGCAGGTGGGGCTTAGCAGTTGTGTGAAAGAGCGAAGTGATGATGGCAAGCCACTCGAGTTGAAATGATAAAGTCCTTTGGAACTCAGAAGATGATGTGGAAGACGAGGCGACGTGACGCTTGAGCACTTGAGCAGCCGTCGAGGGGTCTTCAGAAGAGGTTGTGGTTGTACCTGAGGACAGGAAAGACAACAATGGGCGAAAAAAAGCGAAGGAAAAGGGGAGGGGAGAGGACCTGACTGAGGTGCTTGTCTCTGGTGAGAAAATTGGATGGCAGTTTAGCGTTCCAACTCTGGCCGGAAACATGGAAATCAAACAGGTGAGGTTGAGGTTCAAGGCGAGCTTCAGAATCAATCCCTTGGTGGGTCAGAAAATGGGACGTTGGATTGAGGATTTGTCCTTGTCGGAGGTCGCCCAAGAGGAATGGCTGGGGTATGGAGTGTGAAAGACGGAAGAGGCCAATATGACAACGGTGCATAGTATGACGGTAGATGTTCAACGCATCAATGCACCAGCCTCAGGTCAACGAGGCAATCGCGGGTAAACCTGCCTAAACACGGATCGGGTGAGTCCGGTTTCTTGGCAACTCCCGATTGACTTCCGTTTCGGTCACGTCCTCATGGGCCCATGGCACATGTCCCCATCCTCTTCCGCTGTATTCCAAAAATTCAGGGGTCATGCTTGGGTCATGCCACAGCGGTAACAATCATGTGTGCATGAGCGCCAAGTCTATGATAACCTATTCCAACATAATCCCAGCGCTTCTGTGCTTGAAATACTTACAGGCACACCATGTGTCCCTGTGGGAAACTCTTATCGATGGAAAACATGAGGCAGTACACTTCTCCTGCCCAGCTCGTAACCCTCTACCACAAAGTCCCGCCATCTATCTGCCATAATCCAACCAAGGGCTACATTCTGTTTCATCTCCTACATCTATTCAATTCTGGTTATGAGTCTCTCACCTTCCGCGTCCTTTCTGTTGTTGTACAATTCCGCATTGCAAGATTACACAACCCAGATGGGGACACATTTAGTTGATCATCCATTTGCCAAACAACTTGACAAGTGCGAATCTGTCGATTCTATTTCTTCTCTTCTCCAGGAAAATGTACAGAGATTCCACAAATTCCGAAGTGAGGATGGAAAGATCACCAAGTCACTCAAGTGTGTCATCCATGTGCTCCATGCACTCTCTACCGGCACTGCCCTTGGTGAGGGTATCGGCCTAGTGCGTTCCCAGGCGGTTCTTCCCGCCTCATGTCCCTGATGCATATTCCATAGCCGTTTCCCCCAGCAAAGGCGGTGTTTGCTACATTTGCAATCTTACTTGATGTAAGTGTCTCTCTGCAACTCTTATTCCTATATCCTTTTGGCATTTATGTGCACTAGGCAGTAAAGGATGTTAGTGCGAGCTATGATGCTCTTGTCGAGTTGTTCGACTCCATCGAGAGATTCCTCAGCAGACTTGATATCTACATGAGGATCCCTCTTACACCAGCAATTACTGACATTGTCATAAAAATATTGGTGGAAGTTATCTCCACTCTTGCTATGGCTACAAGGCAGGTCAAGCAGGGGCGATTAAGCAAGTCTCATCCTATCTCATGTGGTGCTTATACTGAACGCGGCATAGAGAAATTCGTAAAGAAAATTCTAGGAGAGAACGACATCGAGGCTGTCCTGCAGTGACTAGACAGACTCACTCTTGACGAGGCTTGGGCCATGGGCGCACAGACTCTTGAAGTTGTGTACGGCCTTGTCCAACACAGGCGCATTGTTTTGGATGGTAGGAAATTTGTAACTTCCATATTTGTCGCACGTTGATGAGTCATCATGCCTCTAGACTTAGACGACAAGGCGTCAGCAGCCAGTATCCGGATGGCCCTTGGTCAGTTTTTTGAATAGAATTAAACCTTTCCCTGACTTTTTGGCAGAACTGTTGCAGAAAATTTCGAGCGACCTCAACAAGTCAAGGCGTGAGTTATTCCTCTATGGCACTGTTACTGGCTATGAATGCTGAGAGTTTGAGATGATGGCCTCGCAGGTGAAGAATTGGAGCGAAACATTCAAAATTGGCTCTCTCCGCCTGACCCTTGGAAGAATCACAACACTGCACGCGAATCTCAACACACCGGAACTGCAACGTGGTGGATTAGTGGTGAAACTTTCTCAAACTGGAAACATTCTGGCCCAAGTTCAGTTTTGTGGCTACATGGGAAGCGTCAGTGTTTGTGCTATCAATATTTTCCCACAACTCATGATATTTGTCGTTGCAGCGGGAGCGGGGAAGAGCATTCTCTGGTACAACCATCTTTTCGTGTTTTCCCTCTAGAAACTAATAAGGTGTCATCACCCAGTTCCTCAATCATCCAGAATATCTGCAGCATGTGCGAATTAGGTCTGGCTTCACTTGCATTCTTTTATTGCGACTTCAGAGAAGACCAAAAGAGGGATCGCCGTGGACTACTTTCCTCCCTCCTGGTCCAGCTTTGTCAACAATCAGATGCCTACTACGATGCTCTTTTAAAATTCTATCTGGAACACAAAAAGGGCTCGCGACATGCCAGCGATAGTGAATTAACGCAATGTCTCAAACATGCGCTTGAACTCCCAGATCAAGTTACAGTATATGTTATCATCGATGCCTTAGATGAATGCCCAATGATTGGTCTGCCGTCTCCCCGTGAGCAAGTCTTGGAGCTTGTGAAGGAGCTCATCAAATCACAAATTCCAAACCTGCGGATTTGTGTTACCAGTCGTCCTGAGGCTGATATCGAGTCTGCTCTTCATCCTTTGGCCTTCTGTTCAGTTTCTTTACATGGAGAGAACGGTCAAGTTCAGGACATCGCCGAATACGTCAAATTCGTTGTCGACACCGATCCGTATATGCAAAAATGGAGAGAAGAAGACAGGAAGCACGTCGTTGAGGTACTCACGAGGAAAGCTGACGGGATGTGAGGGATCGATTAAATCGTTCGTTATAGCTTCTCATCACCCCTGAATTTCAGGTTCCGGTGGGTGTATTGCCAGCTTCAGTACCTCCGGCAGTGCCTCCGTCAACGCATCCGGCGCGCTCTCGATGAATTACCAGAAACGCTCGACGAGACCTACGATCGCACGTTGGAAGAAATTGGCAAGCAAAACTGGGAATACGCACACCGGCTCTTCCAGTGTGTCGCAGCGGCTTCCCGCCCACTTCGCGTCGAGGAGCTCGCCGAGTTCCTCGCATTCGATTTCGACACTCATTCAATTCCTACACTCCGGGAGGATTGGCGCGAGGAGGACCCAGCACACGCTGTGCGATCCACATGTTCCAGTCTGCTTGCCATTGTCGACGTGGATGGATCGTCTGTTATCCAATTTTCCCATTTTTCGGTCAAGGAGTACTTGACATCGAAGCGGCTTGCCGAATCAAAGGGCATCATTTCCCAATTCCATGTTTCCATGACACTGGCCCATACGATTATTGCGCGAGCCTGTCTAGGTGTTCTACTACAGATTGATGAGGACGTCACCAAGGACGACCTGAAGAGGTTTCCTCTCGCTTCATATGCCGCCGAGCATTGGGCAGGCCATGCCCGATTCGAGGGCGTATCATCAAATATTCAAGATGGGATGAGACGTCTGTTTGACCCTGACAGTCACCATGTCTCTGTATGTCTCTGGATTTACGGACCAGATCTACGAACTGGATCCTTCAGATCCGAATGCCCGTCACAGGTCAAGGCATCCCGTTTACTTTATGCGGCATGGTGTGGCCTGCACGACATCGTCCAGTTTCTGATCGTCGAGCGATCCCAGAACGTAAACGCTCGGGGCTTTCGTCACGAAGAGACTCCGCTGAGTGTGGCGTCTCGGCGGGGCTATTCTGAAGTTGCTCGAGTCCTCCTTGAACATGGCGCAGATACGGAAACCAGGGACAATGATACCTTCAGCCCGTTGGAACGGTCTTCGAACAACGGACATGTTCAAGTGGTTCGGGTGCTTCTGGAGAACCACGCGGATGTGAACTTCTTAGACGAGAATAACTTGACGGCCTTGCATTTTGCATCGAGTTCCGGACAGGTGGCGGTAGCCCGGGTACTCCTCGGAAACGGCGCGGATCCAAATGCCAAGACAACGGATAATGAGACTCCACTGCATTTGGCGGATAACGAGGGGGTTACTCGTATTCTCCTCGAGTACGGCGCAGATCCGAACGCACGGGACAGCCACAATCAGACTCCGTTGCATCGTGCACTGGAAAGGAATCGCGCGGAAGTCGCTCGCGTTCTTCTCGAGAATGGTGGAGATGCGAATGCAAGAGATGCCGAGAACCGAACTCCGTTACATGTGGCATCCAAACGGGGACATCTTGATGGCGTACGATTGCTGCTCCAGCACGGCGCCGATATCCATGCACGGGGCGACAAGGGTCGGACACCATTCCAGGATGCATCGGCATCACCATCTTACGGGCAACATCAGGAGGTAGTGCAGTTATTACTGGAGCATGGAGTAGAGGACGACAGGACCTGATAATAGCTATGGACTCAGAGCCCAGGGCGTTGTGTTGGGCCCGAGATATCGTCGCTGTATTCATACGCTGTATGTGACCTCGATACAATGAAGATAATTCCAGTAAAACCCGGATTCCAATCTCATAGAAACGTCATTTCGACCAGCACCGGTCGTGTTTCTTCAACCCACCACGTGGAGCGAGCAATCGCTCGACGAACAATGTCTTATACTCTCCGTCGGGACTGGTTCAAAAAAACATTTATTTCCACCGTCTACTACACAGAAGCTTCCCTTCCTTCAATACCCGAATGTTAAGACAAAATCCAATGTCACTCGTCGCACGCTCAGACCGTCACATACACGTTTATCTGCGTGTAGAAGCCGGTCACCTCAGGGTCAGTTCCCGTCTTCACGGGTGATGCGAGAAAATAAATTCACATGTCAAATTTCTTCTCGACATCGTCCGGCGTCACGAGTTTATGGACTAAACATCTGGTGGACTGGTCTTGTCAATTGCGCGAGCTGAGGTTCAGTAACGTTCAGTGCCGGGCCTGGCATGAAATCCTCCTTGCCGGCAATGTCCTATCAGGTTTTTAAAACACGACATCATCATCAGTCCTGTTCCCTTGTTTTAACACCACAGAGAATGAACATAGACGCCCGCTATCATCGTCTTCTGCGGCAGCATTCGCCTTTCCCGCCTTTGGTGCCTTGTCTGGGTCACAACTTCATTTTCTCTCTCGCAATGGGCCCGATGGGGACAGCATTGTTGATCTACGAGTAAACGAGTGTATTTGGTGAGACTGATGTATCTTCCGAGCCAGACAACGCACGGTGTGGTTGCGCGGGGGTCTGAGATCCCCGCTCCTCGTCCGACTCATCCCGACTGTCCCCCACTCTTATCAGCACGCGTATCGAGCCGGAACACATGTGAGGCGGGGCAGGATGGGCGCAGCGAGCGCGTGGAAGACTAGAGCCAAACGAGCCATGCGATCACGTCTTATCGGTGTCGGTCGGCAGTAGATGTTGCTTTGTGGTATTCCCCGACCGGGACAGGTGTGGCGAGGTACGGATTATAAGCTACGGAGTGAGAGACGGGATAATATGGTCAACAAATCCGCATATACATTGTCAGTAGAATGTGGGAAAGACGGACTTGCTTGAGGAGCGAATCGATAAGCTCATATGTCTGCCTTATCTGGGCGAGGAGGTACTTACGTTTACTAAAGGGCGAGAAAGAGCATTCATCGTCATCAAGAGAACTAATAAATGAGGGCAGATGGGAAACAGCACGATTGAGCATTCTGGGAAAACGTGGAAAAGTGGGAGGAGGGACCAAGGCCAAGGAGGATTTTGCGCAGAACAGGGCCTCCAAAATAAAATTGGGCGCCATCAGGGGTGCGACAGAGGAGACGGCTCATTTTGGGGCACTTCTGGACTTTCGGCCTTCAGCAATACAGTCGTGCTTGTCCGGTTCGCAGCTTGCACACGTTCTTGTCAGGAGAAAAATGACATTTCATCTAATGGAGCATGCGAGATTGGGGGGTGCAAAGGGGTATTCGGGCTTTTTGAGTTGGCAACACGAATTAGACAGGGCCTCAGGGACACAGGATTGAACTTGTTAGCGGGAAGAACCCACCTTGTGACGCTTGCGATATGTGCACGCTCCGCAACTGTGTGGGTAGCGGGAGGGCGTCGGTCGTGCCAGGCAAGTGCGGGGGACAAGATAGAGAGAGTCAGTGCGAACCCGGGGTTAGGAGCGGTCTGAGATGACATGTGTTATTGGGAGGGTATCGGGGCAAGGGTGTGGATGGATGACGGCGTAAGATTTGTTTGATGGGAACTCAAAAGAGAAGGAAAAAAGAGGCAAAATGGAAAAGAGTAGTTCCGACCCCGGACCAACGGTAGCTGAAGAAACGGGAAGAATGAAGCAAAGGACGATGTCAGTTCATTGGGAATTTCAGAATGTGAAACGGGGGCTACTCACACCCTTTGGGAGGCCAAGACAGGTCCGGATCAACGCCCGGGCTCACTAGGTCCTTGCCGTCACCATTATTGGTTTTGGCGCTTTGATGCTTGCACTTTGATTTAGCCTTTTTATCTTTTCGTCTTGAAGGCACGATGGCGGTGGTGAAGGGTGTTGGACGGGCCGGTGCTGGTGCTGGCAACGCCCCAACCAGGTGAGACTCGGATATACGGCGGCGAATTCAATGGAGGTCTCTCGAGGTTTCTCGACGAGCCAACAAAATTTTACTTACAAGACTGAGCGCTGAGCGCTAAAGTGTGACGTGTGGGGGAGAGGAGACCTACTGGCCCTCTTACACCCGGGACAGTTGTACTTTCCCGTCTTCCAATCCACAGGGAAGTGTCCACGGACATCGCAGGTAAACGCGGATCGTAGGGAGAATCTGACAAAGTTTGGAGATCGGACTGTTGCTCGATCTTCGATCTTGAGTTTCCAAGCGGCTAACAACTGCATCGTCGCATCAAATCGCTTCCTCGTGTGCGCGCCCTAGGCTTTGGTAGTGGCCCCTCGAATAATTCCATACATCCAACCCATTTCAGTACGATCCCCGTCGTATCTGGGTGTCCCACTGCCCGTAGCTTAGACTCAGATACCTGTAGAATCGAAACAAATCTGGATGTCGACGAGGTCACTACTACTGTAGAGAGAAGAAATGCCGATGTCGCGAATCATAGGTCCGGTTGTGGTTGACTACTAGATGGCTTCGATCAGAGGTGGCTCAATTAGCCGGATTCAGACACATCAGTCAGTCATCATGTCCTTATTTGTTATCACTTTGCCATCAGCACCCATCTTGTCGGCCTGCGCTATGGGGCAGTTCAGGGCACTTAGCTACAGTTGTATGTCAGGTACCCCATTCGGTAGCGTAGCCAGAGTAGGGATTGGCAGGGGTAGGGTAAACCCCATGGGGTGCTGGGTAGGGTACAGTGGGGTTGGGGTCAGGGTGGACAAATGTCCACCCTGCAAAGACCCCCACCCCAGTCTGGGGTACCCCGGGTATCCAGGTATTGGACTGTTGGACGGTACATGCGAGTACATGCCTCAGATCGGCCTACTCCGGATCGGCCTACTCCGAGTCTCCGACGTTCAATCCTCCCACATGCCCGGGCAGCCCAGTCACATCGCGCCATCATCTCATCCTAGCCCCTCTCGTCGTTCCCATTTTCCACCCTTGTTGTCAACAGATCAAACCCTTTCCCCAAGCAGTCAAAGGCATGTTGCTTGTTGCACACCAATTTTGATGGCTGAAGACATGCGGATCGCCCACATCGCATCGGCTGATGTCAAAGCTCAAAAATTCCATCATTCAATGTACCATCCATCTCACACTGCCCCTCGATGACCGTTCCTCGATCTGGACCTCTCAGGAGTTTTGGAAGGATGTAGGATGTATATGGGATCGCTCGGTTTTCTTTCGTACATTTTCTATCTTGTTTTGATTTAGACTCACCTGCCGTCCATTCCACATCTTGCCCCTTAGATCTGTTTTCACCTTCAACATTCACCGTGATGATACTCACCCTTGTCGGGTTCGCACTTGATGTCATGCACCTTACAACCATTCAGTAAAATTTCTTCATTTCAGACACCGCTGCCATTCCCCTACAACGCCAAGTGGTCTTTTGCTGGCAGGATTCTTATTTGTTCGTACTCCTTTTCCCTTGCTACCCTCTACTTTGTAGGATACATGTCTTATTTCCGAGACTTGTATAAAAGCACCCACGCCTGGCCTTGTCAAATGCTAGACATCTACAGCCCCATTTCCTTGTTCTCCTGTGTGCTGTCACTGACGACTTGCGAGCCTGCTGTGCTGCAACCTCTTCTGCCTCTGAGTCCAAGCTTGACACTTCAGCCTCCGCCCTTGCCCTCACCCTTGCCATCGCCATCGCCATATCGCTGTTGCCATCACCATCGCCATTCATGCTGCTTGAGAGATCGGATGCCATCCTTGACTTGTCAGATCCAAACGTTGTCTTAGGTCCCTGCAAACGTCGTCCCACTGAACGTCTACTAGGAAACGGGGACCCGCTTGTCTGTAAAAAGAAAAAGAAGGACCAGGGTGATGTGTCCACTGGTGTGATGGTCAGCAGTGCTACTGACAACAGGAATCATATCTTGTCCTCGATGCCGCTGCCACCACCGCCATCGCTGATGAACCAGGCCCATACTGCCTTAAATGCAGGGCAGAATACTAACCACGCTCAGAGCCATGGAGCCCAGGCAATCATGGTCGACGATGATGATGAGGAGAGTCTGGAGAGCAATGGCGACGATGAGGATGAGGGGGCAACCACTGAAGAGGATGACGATGCAGAGTTATGTATGTGTCCCAGTACCTGGATTACTTCCACAGACTGATCTGTCAACTAGCTTGACTCCAAAAGTCCTTTGACTCACCTATCTATGCATTCTTCAAGCCCCTCCTGACCATTGAGTATATCTGAGGCCGCAAGTCCCATGTCTTCAAATGTGTGGCACCCACATGTGGCTGCAAGACACGCTTCGTTCGTTGGTTCCTCGATAAGAGTGATGCCAGGTCCACCAGCAATCTGCAGCATCATGCCAAGATCTGCTGGAGTGATGAGGCTGTCAATGCGGCAGATGGCTCCCAAGATGTCAAAGCCACACAGGCAACATTGGAAGGCCTCAAGGCTAATAAGAATGGGTCAATAACGGATGTGTTCCAGAGCATAAGCAAAGGAAAGGTGGTATATAGTACCCGCCAGCATACCAAGATTCAAGCGTGGTATGCTTGACCAATACTTCATCTGCAGCAGATCTGATAAGCCTTTGGCACTTTGACAGTGCTGAATTCGTACGCTGGGTCACAGAAAACAACTGACCGTTTCAAATAGTCAATGATCGTGGCCTTTGAAGCCTCATGAAGATGGGTCGGCCTCAGTATTATATCCCTTCGGCGGAGACCCTTTCACGTGATGTAAAGCATGTATTTCTTTGGGTTCGCGAGCATATTGCTAAGGCATTGAAGGTCAGACACGTCATCCTCTTATGATGGCTTCAGAACTAACCCAATATTAAAGAAACATGATGGCAAACTCAACTTTGCCGCTGACAGCTGGTTGTCGCCCAACCATAAGTCATATCTTGCAATGACTGTCCACTTTGAGCGTGCTGGCAAACCATTCTTGATGCTCCTCGATCTTGTAGAGGCCGCTCATTCACATACTGGTGTGAATCTTGGCACTGCATTCCTCAATGTTCTGAAAACCTTTGGTATTGAGGAAAAGGTAAGGGTGTCAATTGGTTATCAGAGGAGGTCACTCACCTGTACCATGTGTTATAGATACTCGGAATAACCGGTGATAACGCATCCAACAATGATGCGATGATCTGGTTCCTCAGCACATCCCTGGATGACTTCCCTGGTCCTGCAAATCAAACGCGGTGCTTTGTGCACACAGTAAATCTTATTGCCAGGTCAATTATGAAACCGTTTGATGCACAGAAGGTAAAGGATATTGAAGAATTTAACAACGCAGCTCACACCCTTGCTAACCTGGCTGAGGATACGAAGCAGGACCAGGAGACAACCAAGGAGGATGACTTGGATGAAGACAAAGATGGAGATGATGAGGTGGACACCCTGGACCATGAGCTCAGTGAAAATCTTGAGCCTATCAGTTCAACGTTGTCAAAGGTCTGTTTACATTTCATTGACCCTAAACGGTCAAACCCTAAGCTGATCAATGTTGTGAATGTAGCTGTGGAAATTTGCACTTGCGCTCAAGAATTCGACAACTAGGCTCCTCCCAGTGTGGAACAAGATACTTTCCACGCATGCCCTTCCCAAATGCATGATGCCCCAGGATGTATCAACTTGTTGGAACAGCACATATGACATGCTCGAGTTTGCCATTGAATACCGTGTTGCCATTGATGCGATGACTGCCATCCGCAATTTTGACCTTCACCAGTATGAATTGTTGCCCACTGAGTGGGATATTGCTGCTGAGCTTCAAGATGTTCTGAAGGTGTGGGACTGTCTCTCACTTTTTCCCCCTTGCTCATGTTACTTTGTCTAGATTTTCAAACATGCAACATTGTTTTTCTCTCGTGGTGTCCCCAACCTGGCCACTGTCATCCTGGCCATGGATCACATTGACAAGGCCCTCACCACATCGTCCGGATCATCATCCAGGTTTTCCCTTGCTATCCGTGCTGCTCTCACAATTGGTAAAAAAACCCTGGATAAGTACCACAACAAAACTGGGGAGTCGGATGTATATCGCATTGCGATGGGTGTGTTCCTCCTCCCTCAACTCTATGTATGCTGTACACTTCTGACTTCAACGCACCAATACATAGTCCTTCACCCTTGTCACAAACTGGAATACTTCAAGAGGAACAAGTGGGATGCCAAATCAATCAAGGCTGCACATGATCTTGTTCAAGATGAATTCGATAGATCATATTGGTTGTTGGACATTGAGGGTGATGACAGGACAACCTGTGCAGATGGGAACATCAGTGTAAGTGATCGTTTGTTAACACCTGAACAGTTCTCTTATGACTCTATTTACAGGCTTCCACGTCTTCCAAATCAACAAATATATTCGACTGCATGATGGATATTGCACCTCCCTCATCAATGGATGACAAGCTCCAACGTTACCTTGCAGCGGACGTTGAGGATGTGATGGATGGACTCATCTGGTGGTATGAGAGACGTGCCATATTTCCACAGTTATCCTGCATGGCCCGAAATTACCCTTCTATCCCTAGTGAGTTTTTCTTTTTTTTGCATTTACCTTGGGTGCTGAAACCTGTATCCCATAGCCACAACTGTTGATGTTGAACGAGTCTTCAGCTGTGGCCATCTTGTCCTGCCTCATGTCTACAGCCGCCTTGCAGTCCAATCCACATGTGCATCACTCTGCATTGGATTATGGAGCTCTCAGGGTTTGGTCAGGGATAGTGATATCAAAGGTGCACTGAGTCCAGACGAGATTTTGGGGGAGGAGGATGAGCTCCCTGCCAATTGGGATGCTATCCGCGCATCATAGGCCTATAGCTTGGAGCAGAGCATTCATATTTGACTTTCTATACCCTTGTTATCAAATGTGACACCGCTGCCTCACTAGTCGAACATGCTACCCCTTGTCTCTACCCAATGGGGTTTTCTGACCCAACTGACCTGGTGGACCCTGACCCCCAACCCGGAAAAACCCTAACCCTGAGCTGGGGTGGGGTTTTTTTGGGGTTGGGGTTGGGGTCAGCCTTGAGTGACCCCGGGTTTACCCTTGCCAATCCCTAAGCCAGAGTGGTGGGCCAGTGGTTGAAGCTCTTCAGCTTCTGGCTTGTGGCCCCGAAAAGCTCAGATCGAAGCATGCTGTAGACGGACTCAACCACATCCGATTCCCAATGAGGTCCACGCCGGGAATGGTGGACTTAATTAGCAAGGTCATCGTAGTGATACCGTATAATCATCCCGAGGAACTGCAGCCACACTCAGGCTAAACCCAAAAGTCTTATGTAAAGTCTGATACGTAAAAGGGAATGTTCTCTCACGGTCTTCAAAGCTGCAATCTCCCTTAAAGAAGTGCCTCATGCGCCGCTCAGACTGCCACCTAGTCACCTGATGAGTCACTTGACCATTCCACAGTCAACTATCACATGCCATCACCCCGCAGTCCGCAGCACTCCACAGTATCACTATCTAACCCGTTATGGACTGCCAGCTCATAATGCACTATCTATAGACTGCCAGCTCATGATAGAGCTATACTTAGATTGCCAGCTCATTGCCAGCTCATGATGAACCTTACTATATGTGACTCTATTATTCTGTGACTCCTGTGACCTGTTATATTCTACTTGTATATAAGCGCTTGTACTTTTGGTAGTTAGGCCCTAAGCCTAACTTGGTTTTCAATCCAAGACTTGTAGCTTCCACCCAGAACTCTCAGAGTCAAACAGCCCAAACCCTAAAGTCACTTCAAACCCTTTTTTGAAGCTCTCCCTCTCATCTTCTATCAGAACACTCAGAAGTTGCCCTAATCATCGGGGACTTACTTGTTATACTGTGTAGCCAACTGGTACTATGCTGCTCATGTGATCATTGCCTCAGGAGGACACCCCACTGAGCAATCCCAGTTGTCACCAAACCAAACCATGCACGTTGTGTCTTTAAGGCCCTTGGACCTTAACACAAGTTAGGCTTTCCTACAAGCTCTTGGAACACAGAGCTATTGTCATCGTGGCGACCACCCAGTCATACAGAACACTTAGTAACGACTTTATCCAAGTCTTCAGAAGACAACAGGACGATCTCCCAGCACATGTCAAAGTCGATGTATACTTTGACGATCAAGGACCAGGACACCCCAACACTGGGTACTACCTTGATACTCCAACAAAGCGACCAATCGAATTTATCCAAACAAACGACACCTACCACTGGGTCAAACTCATCTGGAGACAAGACAAGTGGCAAACCAACCAAAGAGGCATATACAATGGTCAAAACGTTGGCTGGTGGATCATATCAGACCCTTAGCACCCTAACCACATATTCTACGAACAAGAGGCCAGCATCCCTCTTACTATCGCAGCAGTTCATCAGTAAAACATGACCACCACTCTTGACCGCTCTTGACTGCTCTTGACTGCCCTTGGGGATACTTTTTATCCTCTTGATATCTCTTGATGTGCTCCAAGTAGGTTTCAAGAGTGTTTCAAGAAGCAAATTTTGTGACTTGATATGCACTTGTACAAGAGATTTTCTCTTGTACAAGCTAGGTCTCTATTCTTATTTTGTCCTTTTTTCACCTTTTTGTTCTTTTTCACACTTTACCCATTCTTCAGAATTGATCAAGAGAGAAAAAGTGAGTCCAAGTGGCGGTAAAGTCATTTCAAGCCCTTATCAAGTCACACAGAAGTGGTTACAAGGAAATTTCAAGAAGAATTTTATTTTGGTGGAATATAATTTTAATACATGCCCGCTATATACATTAGCTACATGGGATCATCCCCAGTTCCCTGATCAAAGATTTCATGTGCTCAGTGGTCTGCAAGGGCGCACGCACCCACATGAGGACAGGTAGTCTTGTCAGTCGAGGGTTTTGTCAGTCAAGTGTTTCATCAGTCAAGCATTTTGTCAGTTGAGGGTTTTGTCAGCCAAGCATTTTGTCAGTCAAGGGTTTTGTTGTTTGAGCCCTTTATCAGAGCATGGTGTGGGGCATTGCGGCGATGGCAGTGGCAGATGGTGATCTTAATAAGGATGCATAGTCAACAAGGGGTTTCGTCAGTCAAGGGTTTCATCATTTGAGCCATTCGTCAGAGCATGGTGTGGGGCATTGCGGTGGCGGCAGTGGCTGATAGCGATCTTAATAAGAATGCATGGTCGATAAGACAGCTGGCAATGGAAGGCAAAAGCCAGCAAGGGGCTCAGCCACAGAGAGGATGACAGGACTCACCAGGACATGGAATGAAATTGATTGAGTATGGTGCACTTGCTAGGGGGGCAGAGCTCAGGACCAGTCAGGAGGGGTGAGAGCGGAAGGTGAGATCAGGTGAGAGTGTGCCTAGCAGAGGTGCTCAAAGGCAGTCTCAAGTTGGTGGGGGTGGTCATAGTAGCTTGCACAGGAGTGGTGCAGACTGGAAAAGGGAGAGGTCATGACACAGAAAGAATGAGAGAGCAAGAGGTAATAAATCACTGGAGGTGGCATTGGCTCAAGCTTTGTTACCATCGGTTTCGTGCTACATTTCATATTTGCAGTTCACCCATCGCTTGGGCATGGTGTCTGTGCAGGTACTCAGGGGTGCGCAAGGATTCCTCTTCCTCACAAGCTGTCTCATGGGTTCAGGACATATTGGAGGCAGTCCTGTCGGGATCGGAAACACCCAATGCCCAGCAGTGGATGTGGAAATGTCAATGACATAGATGCTATTGTATATGATGTACCCTTGCCACAGCCAATGATGACAGTCTTGCGTCCTACAAGGGTCCTTCAGAACCAAGCATCCCAGCAGCAGTGGGAGGAGTGAATATGAACAAGACAGTGATCACAAGGTGTGAGGTCAGACACTGGGACTGCCAGCGGTCATGAGCCTGCGCGGGCACAGGATGCAACTGGTTAGAATATGAAAAAAAAAACTTATGAACTGGGGAGGGGACTGGAAGTGTGAAGATGGCGCCTCAGGCGGCTTGGCAACAGGGATGTGATTCAGGCTGCAAGGGAGACGTGAGAGAACAACTGGTCAGGATGTGGACAAAATGCGAGTGAGCGAGCAAGGGGAGCTTACCTGCTGGAGAGGGCAGGTGCCTGCTGGCAATGGGATGACATTGGGTGGGTGGCATGGCACCGCTGTAGGGGCCAGAGAAGTGGTGGAAGGGACAAGGTCAGAACACAGAAAGATAAAAAGCTAGTACAGTGTACTCACTAACTTGAGAAGGCGGGACAGGACTGGTTATGATGTGAAAAAAAGGCTGGAAAGAGGGTATTCATGGACAGAAAGCGAGCAAGCAAGCAAGCAAGCAAGCAAGGGGAGCTCACCTGTTGGAGAGGGCAGGTGTGCTGCTGGCAATGGGACAATATTGGGTGGTTGGTGTGGCACCACCGTAGGGGCCAGAGAAGTGGTGGAAGGGACAAGGTCAGAACATGGAAAGATAAAAAGCTAGTGTGGTATACTTACCAACTTGAGAAGGCGGGATGGGACTGGTTGTGATGCAAAAAAAAGGCTGGAAAGAGGGTATTTGTGGACAGAAAGCAAGCAAGCAAAGGGAGCTCACCTATTGGAGAGGGCAGGTGTGCTACTGGCAATGGGACAACATTGGGTGGTTGGTGCGGCACCGCCGTAGGGGCCAGAGAAGTGGTGGAAGGGACAAGGTCAGGACACAGAAAGATAAAAAGCTAGTGTGGTGTACTCACTGACTTGAGAAGGTGGGATGGGACTGGCTGTGATGCAAAAAAAAGGCTGGAAAGAGGGTATTTGTGGACAGAAAGCGAGCGAGCAAGCCAGCAAGCAAAGGGAGCTCACCTGTTGGAGAGGGCAGGTGCGCTGCTGGCAATGGGACAACATTGGGTGGTTGGCGTGGCACCACCATAGGGGCCAGAGAAGTGGTGGAAGGGACAAGGTCAGGACATGGAAAGATAAAAAGCTAGTGCGGTATACTCACAGACTTGAGAAGGCGGGATGAGACTGGTTGTGATGTGAAAAAAGACTGGAAAGAGGGTGTTTGTAGACAAAAAGTGAGTGAGCAAGCAAGGGGAGCTCACCTGCTGGAGAGGGCAGGTTGCATTGCTGGTAGCGGGATGACATTGGGTGGGTGGCGTGGCACCACTGTAGGGGCCAGAGGAGTGGAGGGACGGGTCAGGACATGTAAAGAAAGCGAGCCAGTGTGGGACACCCATGGACTCAAGAGGGTAGGATGGAACTGGTTGGGATGTGGAAAAAAAGTAAGTTGGCAAGAGGGTCGGTAAACTGAAAAGAAAGCATTGATTCATTGGAGGGGGCAGACCCCAGGACTGGTCAGAATACGGAAAAAAAAGTGACGATGTCAGAGGGAAAGAACAATCTAGAGGGCACTAGTGCACTTGCTTGATCATGCAGACGGGACCAGTCAGACTGAAAAAAAGAGGCGAGTGGCCAGAACTGAAACAAGGAAAGCAAGGGACTTGCTGGGGAAGGCATTGGGTGGGAAGAAAGTGAGCTTTGGTCAGGCAGAGGTTGGGACCAGTGAGTACAACGCAACGAAGAAACTACTGTATGTCTCAACTCAGCTGCATTTCACATGCACATGCACCAGGCTCAATTAATCACACAATGCAAAACATAACTCGCTTCCTTTCTATTATTGAAAATATTGAAAAAAAATTGATGATCTACTGTAGCACTGGCAGGACAGTACAGTAATCCATTGGATGCAAGTCCATCATGGGTTCTCATCAACAACATCAGCTGGGTCATCTGTCTCACTCTCCGAGTCAATGTCAGCACAGTCATTCTCAGAATCTGAGTCCACATCATCTACTTGCTTAGCACTAACACCAGAAACTGCAAGAGCACGCTGGTAAATAGCTGGGAGACTTTCCCCCTTCTTCTTGATTGCCCCCATCCACTGGTGTGTTGTCCTATCATAGTTAGTAGAACTGAAGTCAAGTCTTGAATCCCAGGCCATCTTTTTCTTCTTCTTGGGATTTTCATTCAACAGCTTCTTGGCCACTAGCTGGCCATCATTGCATTCATAGTGGTCATCTTGGAAGAGAGAAAAAGCCCGCTCAAGCTTGTCAAGAGATTAGCATACTGTAGGTCTAGAAAATAACTTGGTACTCACAGCAGTGATAACAAGTGCAAGACCACCAGTTGGATAAGATATGGGAACATTTGGGACTTCTTTGGTTGGCTTGCTCCTTTGGAAGTGGACAGAAAGTGTCTCAATGATGCATGCACTTCCAAACTTCCCTGCATGCTTTCCCTGTTGTTGAAATTATGTGAGAGAGGAGAAAGATATAATTAGCATAGCTTACTGGAATTTTGTCATAGCCTTGCCAAATAAACTTGTAGTCCTTACCAGTGGTGTCACACCACTTGGTGCCAAATTCCATCCGTGTTTCCCTATCCTGAATTGTGTCCACATTGTTGCCATGCAGCTTCTTGAAACATTCAAGAACAACTTGTTCTGCTCTGACCTTGATCTGGTTGCGATAATCCCAGAGCTGTGTCTGGAGCTGTATAATTAAAGAGCATAAGCACATGACCTCAAACATGCTCAAGGACATACCTTCTTCCACACCCGAGATTCCTTTGTGATATCATAGTGCAGTGGTTTACCAAAGACACAGGGCCAGAACTCCTTGATAAACTTTGCATCCTCCAGGTGAACCTCTTTCCAGGGATTGTCCTGGGCCATGTGAAACTGGATCCAATATGGAAGGAGGATCTTCTTGAATTTCGGGTCAAGAGGCTCTGAATGTGGATCACCACCAGAAACCTTGATGTGGTCCTATGTTGTCACATTGACAATATTTGGATCAGTGAGAAATCATGAGAAATATATATTGAACTGACCTTGGTCAGTTTCCAAGCATCTGAACCCTTGATAGGACTTGCCAGAGCTGCTGCATGCTTGAGTGACTCATCTTCATCCTGTAGCCCACCAATCACAGGCTCACTGTCAGCGGCACCATCATCCTCAGTCATACCTACTCTCTTTGTGATCCTCAGGGGCTTTGATCTTGATTTCAAGATAACAGCATGGCTGCCACTCTTTTGAGTAGCGATGACACCATTCAATGTACTAGTAGTTGTCCCAGATGAGATAATTGCCTCAGTAGTGCTGCTGGTGGCAGCAGGTGAAATGTGTGTCATGTGGCCTGTGTCCCTGCTGTTGTGGTTGGTACTGGGTGGTTGGGAGAGAGCTCTGATTACCGATCCTGGTGTTACGTGGGTGTGTGAGCAGGCATCATTGTTTAAGGAAAGCAATGTACCAATTGGTGTGCTGAATGGTTGGTGATTGCTGTTTATGGATGTCACATCAATTCGACAAATACTAACAATGAACAAAATTTCGACCTGATGCACCTTGTTGATTGTCGCGTTGTACTTGCCTCCCCCCCTCATGTCCTCTCACCCTGTCTGCCCTCTGAGTTGGAATCGCTGTCCATATTGTTTTGGAACGTATCTTGGAACGAACAGCCCTTTTTGAGGGCAGATGGTGTCTGTTGCCAAGACTTGTCATTGCTTAGCACTTCAACGGGCTTGCCTTCAGAGGTCTCAGATATTTCGTCTGTGCAGAAGTCACATCGATGTGGAGTTGCATCCTCATCCACATCTGAGTTGTCATTGGCAGAAGACACTGTAACAGTGCCATCACTGTGTCATACAGTCAAGTTGTGCCAATCTAATTCTATCATGGTTTCTAGATGAATGTTGTCATCAACCATGTCAATTAGATATTGTGGATAAACATACCTGTACACCGGATTCCTTGTGGTTTCACCATTTTCACCATTTTCACAGGACGACAGGGCATCTCTGGGTTGTGGCCAGTGGCTTGCTTATCGGATTTGAGGGAAGGTTTTCCCTTTTTTGTTCGCAGGGATGCCTGCTCATTGTCGCCAGTTGGCTCAAGTCCAACTATGTCACTGAAGAGGTCGCCAGCTCCCCACTTCTGGCTGCACTTCTGACCAGAGATCGACGTCATACCAGAGCCCCTCATAGTTAGAGCAGGTGTTATAGTTGTATTGTCGCCTTTTTTGGAATGACATGGTGCAACTTGTTCAAGGTACACATGTCAGATGATGACTGAAAGCAGAAAACTAGAAGTATGACATACCTTGAGACCTGCAACAAGGCATCAAAGCTTCCTCCTTGGCTGTGGTGACCTTTTGTTGAGCACAGTTCTCCTCCACAAAGCAAGCAGCAGCTTTGTTACAGGCGGCTTCCTCCTGTCGTGCGCACTCCTTTTCCTCTTTCTTTCTTTTCTTTGCATCCTTTTCTCCTTGGATGACTGCCGGATCCCTGTGAACCCATAATGCCTTCGCCACTTCGGCCCTGGGATGTTGAGTGGCATTTTTTGCCCTTGTTATAGGACAATGTGGCTCAGACTGGAGCTTGGGCTCAGACTCTTGCTGGTGCTTGGTGGCGTTATTTTTGTGGGACAACATGAGTGTGGTATGCAATCGAGGGAGGGTAAGGCACGTGTATGGCTCATGTGTATAATGCAACTTGAAAAGTTCAGGTCAGACAGACTTAGTGAAACAGACCAACAGGACTTTTCTGTGATCTGGCTTTTGGTCATTCATTCCCCTCTTGTATATGGTATGGCCCCTCAGCAAAGAATACACTGCCCACCACCCAGACTTTATTGCCCAGTTAAGGGTTGCCATAAAGGACTTCAGAGTAAATCTGGTTTCACTCAACATGTCCAAGCATGTCATAGAGATCTCCAGCCTGTCGACCTGCAACCACAGACAGAACATTGTGTGCTTTCTTCCATTGAATCCGATGATCACTTGAGCCCGCCCCCTCCTGAAGACTTGGGCATACTGGATGCACTGCATCTGAGCGACTTTCATGATGCAGGAGATTGGGAAACTTTTGACTTTGCTTTCAGTAGTACAGAGAGGCCTGGTCCTCCTCTGACCTCATCTTGTCGAACTTCGCCATTACCCTATGATGAGGAGTCACCGCAAAGAGGATTTACTGAGTATCATCTGCTCATCTACGGTATGCCATGAACTTTTCGTCTGTATGAAGTTCTGACGAGTGTTTGTAGGTGAACCTTGTGATAGCAATGGAGGTCCTTTGGACCCTGAGTCACCACCGCCTGTGGCCAAACCAAAAGACGTGACGGACTGGACACCGTATGGTAGTTGTGTTGCTTTCAAGCTAGCTGACTTCATATACAGATGCAACCAGATGTCTGCCAGCGACTTCAATACGCTGTGCAAGCTGTGGGGAGCTACACTTCTGCCACATGATGATATACTGCCATTTTCTAACCACAGTGAGCTTTTCCAAACAATCAATAAGACACCTGTTGGGGGAGTCGCATGGGAAACCATTAGCCTCTCTTACAGTGGACCATGACCTGATGATGTGCCTTTGTGGATGGAAAGTACACACAAAATCTGGTTTAGGGACCCTCAACTGCTCTTCAAGGGCATGTTGGAGAATCCTGAGTTTCAGGACTTCTTTGATTATGCACCACTTCAACAATATGATGCTTATAGTGGTCACCAATATGAAAACGTTATGTCAGGCAATTGGGCTTGGAAACAGGCTGTAAGTAATTCTGAGTTCTGTTGTTTGTAGTTACTAAAGTATTCTCTAGGACATAATTTCGCAGGATCCCAACACACATGGTGCGATGTTCGTCCTGGTCATTCTTGGAAGCAATAAAACTACCATCTCTGTTGCAACTGGCCACACCAAATACTGGCCACTTTATGCCTCAATAGGAAACATATACAATAGTTCCAGGTGGGTGCATGGTTTGGGACTGGTCCTTGTAGTGTTTCTAGCTATTCCAAAGAGTATGCTATTATTATTATTTTTCAATCCTCTATCAATCTGATGTTTTATCGCCAGCCAAGAAAGAACATGCCAGTTGTCCTGACTTCTGCCAATATCGGCATAGGCTCTTTCATGCCTCCTTGGCACTCATTCTCCGATCTCTTCTCCCTGGTAAGAAAACTCCCAAAGTGTATAAATGCCCTGATGGACATTTTTGACATGTGGTATGGGGAATTGGTCCTTATATCACTGATTACCCGGAACAAGTCTTGCTGGCATGCATTGTACAAGGCTGGTGTCTGAAGTGAGTAAATATCCTTTTTCACAATGTGCTTTCCTTCACAACTTTGTTACCAGGTGCCAGGCACATAAGGATGATCTTGACAGTGACCTCTCCCAATTTTCACATACTTGTGCATTCACTGAAGGCCTTGTTGAAAAACTCCAAGAGAAAATGTTATGGGGAAACTATGGCATAGTTTCTTCTGTGGTCGTACGTCCAATGCATAGCTATTCTCCTCTACAGTGCACTTCTAATCAACTGGCAGCCCTTCACAAATTACTTTGAATGCGCAGATATTCACAAGCTCATTGCCCCAGATTTGCTACATCAAGTCATCAAAGGGACATTTAAGGACCATCTTGTGTCCTAGGTAGAAGGATATCTTGAGAGCAAGCATGGGAAGGGTAAGGCAAGCAAGATCTTGGACGATATCAATCGGCGGTGAGTTAGTTATGTTCATGCGCCCAAGGAAAGTGACTCATTGCTTTGGCAGTATCGCAAATGCGCCACCATTCTTGGGCCTTCAACGTTTTCCAGATGGCTGTGGGTTTAAGCAGTGGACAGGCAATGACTCAAAGGCACTTAGGAAAGTACATTCAGAGCTATCCCTCTGGTTTCTTCAAATTTCAATGTGTTTAGGTATACCTGCTGGCAATTCAAGGCCATGTACCATCGCAACTGATCCACACCTTTTGTGCATTCTTGGAATTCTGCTATATTTCCCAGAAAAATGCCATCATGGAGACTGATTTATCTACACTGGAGGATGCTCTTTTGCATTTCTACGCAAATCGCGAAATTATCGTTACGTCTGGCATCCAAGAGGAATTTTTGTTACCAAGGCATAGGGAACAGCGGGGGTAGTCCCGCGGCTACCTAGCGCCTGCCCCGTACCCGCACCCGGGCGGGTTTTTTCCCGTCTGGGCGGGTAAAATCCCGTCAAAATGAGCCCTAGAACGTCCAAATCGGACAAGATTTGAGCAAGATATGGTTAAAACAGTGTCTAACACTTGTTTTAAGCATAACTCATTCAATTCTGGTCCAATTTGGACATTCTAGGGCTTGTTTTAAAGCTGACGGGTAGCCGAATCCTGACCCGTACCCGGTCCCGCGCGTACCCGTCCCCGCGTCCCGCGAGGGTTACCCCAACCCTTGCTATTGCCTACCAAGGCAACATTCTCTCACCCACTATCCCCACCTTATCTGGCTTTTTGGGGCACCAAATGGAATCAGTTCATCAATCACAGAGTCCCAACATATCCACGCAGTCAAGGAGCCTTGGCAGCGCTCAAATTGACATGAAGCACTTGGTCAGATACTTGTCACAAACCAAAGACTTGACCAGTTAGCTGCTGCTCATTCTGACTTTGTGAAACAGGGCATGCTTGATGGCTCAGTCTTGGACTTCTTTCAGTGTTGTGAGTTTTAACTTCTTGTGGACGTCTTTCTGGTAATGAGATTATCTGCAGTGATGGAAACCTCTGCCTCAGCAAAAGAAGGGGCAACAGAGGTCAATGAGGATGATGATGGGGGACAAATAACGATACCAGATGAGGATCCAGGTGACAAAGTAGTTGATGAGAGGAATGCAGTGGTGGAGGTAACACTGCCTTCCACCATCCATAGGTCTTATCTCCTTTCTGTTTTTATTTAATGCTATCAAACAGGGTTTCTTTCTTAGAAAAATGATGGACTCTTGATCAAACTGCAAGTTTCCTTGAATGAACCGAATTCCCGGTCCTCGTTTGGAGATTCCTCTTTGATCAACTTAACCCAAATCTAGTGATACCATCTACCGATATGATGGAAGATGTGTACCCTGTCATTGAAGGTAAAATCCACACCTTCAATACAGCTGTCGCAACATTTTATGCCCCAAGCGATAACAGTGGCATCACTGGCATGTGTTGTGAATACATTCAAGCAATGTCATCTTGGAGAAATGGCCCTGCATGCTACGATTGTGTCCTTGTCAATGCCAAACCTGATGTCGATGGTGCCCAGGGATTCAAGGTGGCCCGGGTCTTTCTGTTCTTCTCATTTTTGCATGGCAGCAAGGAGTATCCATGTGCATTCATTCAATGGTATTCCTTTGTGGGTACCGGACCCGACGAAGATACAGGCTGTTGGGTGGTTGAGCCGGATATTGAGGACAATGGCAAGTCCCCTCACGTTGCGGTCATCCATATTGACTGTATCCTTCGCACTGTTCATCTCATGCCTGTCACAAGGACCGCTCATTTTGTCGACCGGTCTATCATAATGCATACCTCACTTGATACATTCAAGCTTTTCTACCTCGATAGATTTGTCAACTACCATGCCTTTGAGTCCCTGTGAAGCAGGTATGCTCACCATTCTAAACCCTCCCCCTGCGACACCTACACGGACCTGACATTCTAATGCCTTCTTAAGGGTAAGCTCCTCCATATAGCCTTTGAATATTTGCCCTTCATAAGCTAATCCATGTGACCCATGCTTTAGGAAACTCTCCATGTCACACCAGGATACTTCCTATCTCTACCCTCTTTCATTCTATCACCCCACCCACCCAAGCCGTCTGCATTTTCCCCACAGCTGGACAAGGACAACGAAGAAGTCTGTGACAAGGGAACACTTGCAAGGGTGACATCAGCATCTGGCACAGAGGTACGGCAACTCCTGCACCATCTACACCATTCTCCATTCACCGACGTGTGCACAAAATGCACAAACACAACTCAGACATTCATTCAAATCTCTTACATCATTGTCACATCCTGCATCCTACATCACACTCACACCCTATCCACAATGAACGCTCCACTACCCCTGGAAGGTCCCAACCCCACCATCCATCCAGATTGCATCCTGGATCACCCCACTGCCAGAACCACCATCCGTATTGCACTTTTCTGTGCCCTCACGGGGTATGTCTACAAGGCCAGACCCGATCACTGGCAGACCTTTACCAATGCCGCTATCAACATGGTGCTTGTGATTCATGCTAGGTTCGGCAGGGTATTCCTTTGGAGACTGGCCTTCATGTTTCATTGGATATGATGGACCTGACTCATTGTGTAAGTGACACTTCTATTTGATCCTGACATTTACTGACACATCAGATACAAGGTCATGTCCTTATAGAAAAACCAAGTCACTCTCGCGGAGCTGAAGACCACCCTCCCCCTTGTGCTGTATGCGCCTAATTCAACACAATTGTTTATTATTTTAATTAGTATAATTTGGAAGGGGAAACTAGCATGGTTTTTATCTTTTTCATTCTGCTGTACTGCCTGCAACTATGGCAATTAATTCGTTTTTAAAGGAGATCTACACTTACTGGAAGGAGTGCCGAATTGGGCAAAGTGGACACCAAACAAGCCCTGCTGCAAGTGAGCCTGGCTCTATCTTTGTGCCCCACATATTTCACAATCCTTCTTGGTTCAGTTCGTAACTTACATCCACTTCGTACAGTGTCACAGTAATGTCAAAGCTGTGGCGATGCGCAAGACTTGTGAACTGTTTTGCAGAATCGTTCCTGGCACGCAGGAGTAATTCGTGGAACAATCTGTCTTTCCCTTTCTATTTTGCAGGGTGCTAAAGCATTGGACAGGGTTCTGGATCTGGCATTACTGATGCGACATCCAAAATTGGTCTTTATACACCGAGCGCTGGAACCTAAGGTCCGTCTGTCATATATCCAATTCAAGGCACTTTCACAACTAGTCTGGGAGCTACCAGCTGGTGTCACACCTGATTAGGCTCCCAGACCCACACATGGATATGAGCCAATGGCATTGCATGGGTGCAGCATACACCTGTGTGCAAGGACGTTGTGTGAGTGCGGCATACACCTGCGTGCAAGAATGACGGAAGGCCGCGCCACATGGAGGGTAGTGCATTTGACAAGGCGGTATCTCACATGACCTCTGAGGAACTCATAAGCCCGGACTCCAGCATGCTATGCTGCACTATGTGCACCTGTTGCACCGCCTTCCTGTCACTGTGGTCAGGTGGGATGACACCCTCATGAAGCATGGCAAAATTGTGTGGGCACAGCATCCACCTGCACACGAGGACGACAGAAGGCCGTGCCACACAGGAAGTAGCACATTTGGAGAGGCAGCTGAGGAGCTCATGAGCCCAAACTCTAGCATGCCATGCTGCACCGTGTGCACCTGTTGCACTGCCTTCCTGTTGCTGTGGTCAGGCGGGACAACACCCTCATGAGGCATGGCAAAATTGTGTGGGCACACCATACACCTGCGCGCAAGGATGACGGAAGGCCACACCACACAGGGGGCCAGCGCGTCGTTGTGGTTGGGTAGGATGACGGCCTCATCTAGCAGACTTTACTTTACTTTTGTATCACTTGTGTAATGGGTCAATGTACTTGGCCATTCTTGTGCTTTACTTGTTTAATAGTGGAATATACTTGGTTATCTTTTGTCACACTTGTCAAACAGGCCAATATACTTGGCTATTCTTTTTTTCACTTGGGGATACTTGGTCATACTTTTGGAATTTGGGTATACTTGGTAAAATATGGTCTTCTTGAGAAAAGGAGAAAAAGCAAAATAAGTGGAATCAAGTTGCACCAAGTGTGCTCAAGTGACAGCAAATCTCAGCAAGTCTCAGCAAGAGACAAAATGTTTTGCTGATGTTACCACAGCACTTCAGCAGCTTCCTACCCACCCCAACACCCCAGATCATCCAACCACAATGGAAGGACAACAGGAAGAAATTAATGTCGCTATTGGCCAAGCCCAGCAAGAAGCACAGAGGATTAACATCATCAATTCCTCTAATGGCACCCTCAAAGGAAACCCTCCATTCATGTTTGATGGAGACAGAAACAAAACCAACAAATTCCTTATCAGTTGGGACATATGGGCAGCAATTAACTGGAACAATGACACTATGAAGAAACCATTCTCCAAGGTCGTCACCATGCTTAGCTACATGGACGGCACCTATGTAGATGCCTGGAAAGGAGAACAACTTCTGAAACTCCAAGAAGAAGCAGACAATGGAGCCACAGAGACAGATGAAAGCCTCTGGGACAACTTCATTGAAAGATTCAAGAATGCCTTTGCCAATCAGAACCAATGATCCAAAGCTTACCAGGAGTTATGCAAACTCAAGCAAGAATGTTATGATCCACCCCAATTTTTCTCATCCCCATCAGACCCCCTCCTCGTCACCCTATCCACCCCTAAGCGACCACTACCATTGAACCCATCCTCCCTACCAGACTTGCCACCATTACCACCCAGTGAACCATCCAAACCATCGTCACCCCTTGATCAGCCCCCAGTCGAGCCCCTCGTCCCTGTCCCATGGAACATCCATCATCGGGAGTACTCCTCAATGGAGATGTACCAAGAGCCACCCCCAGTAGAGAACCCACTGGAAGACCCAGACAGTCCCATGGAGGACGCGCCGCCCTTAGAGCCACAACTAGTCACTCACTATGAACCTGATGTCCCTGGAGGACAGACACATACCTTGTCCCCAGAAGAGTCCCCTATCGAACCCTGGGAAGCATACCTCACTCAGCCTAGCAGTCCTGTGTCCCGCAAGCACTCCCTGTCACCCACAAGTCCCTCCTCAGCACCTATACGCCAACGCACCAGTAGAGAAGGCAGTTACCAGTCAATCACCCCTTCTGCCTCATCACCCATAGCTGGCACCTCACCCCAGAGTCAGGGCTACCAGTCAACCCCTCCTGAAGGATCCGCAGACAATCCCTTATCCACGCAGAGCTCTGCAGATGACGCGGATAGCGACATGGCCCTTAATTGGGTCACCATCAATACGAACTACCTTAAAGGGTAGTTGCTTACGCTAGACGCCCATTAGACCAGAATGGGCACGCGGAGATCAGATCTTCTCGGATCAGCCTCAAACCTTGTGGTCGTCATCACATCATGACGACGCTTCTCTTCTTGGAATGACCCGCCGCCATTGTTCGACCCTTAAGGATGGATTAGGCAACTTGTCACTTTATCATTCGCTCTCGCTCATTCTCTATTGTTCGACTCATACAGACC
>Ga0307510_10000582_pt1 | contig 36856 bp, 14 predicted proteins | sample 12_EM_MG_FD_207224 | JGI IMG/M metagenome (GOLD analysis project Ga0307510, IMG submission 207224) | Populus trichocarpa ectomycorrhiza microbial communities from riparian zone in the Pacific Northwest, United States - 12_EM | ecosystem: Host-associated > Plants > Roots > Unclassified | place...
TCGATTGGCTCAGGCGCCTCCCATGCACCCTTGGGTGTTGTATATGCACAACCATTATTTGTTTGTTTTTTGTTTAGCTAAATATGAAATTGCCTCTAAATTGACTTTGTAATTACAAAAAAAAAAATTCATCGTGGAAAAAAAAAATGTCATTTAATCTCATAATTAAAGTTTTTTTTTATTATAGGGGTTTTTTTTTGTAATTTCACTGTGTATTTTAATTATTTATTATTTTTTTATAATTATGCAAATACCAAAGTGTCATTTAGCTTTAATCATAATAGCCAAAAAACCATGATGAAAATATAAAAATAACTCTTTGACACTAAGTTTATTTATATATTTTTGCTTCCAATGACATTTTGATCATTTTACCATGCAATTAAATTGAGAAAATATTTATTTTCCCCGCCTTATCTAGTAATGACAAATGAGACATGTGAAAAGATCTTAGTGCCCTTGTATTTAGGTGGAGGGACAAACATCATTACACTATTCCATTGATCAATGATAATGAGTATGAAATTACAATACTTTTTCTAGAGGCTTTAGTTCTTTTTAATTAGCTATAATTTAATAAAATAATTAATGTTTTAACCATTTAATTATTTTTTAATAAAGAAAAAACAGAGGGAGCATAACATATAACCCTATTAGACAACGAGCTATTCTTTTAATTTTCAAAATAATAGGGTTTTTGTAAGGAAAAAAAGAGGATTATTTTTTAAATATTAGTTTTCATTTGGAATTAATAGAGATGTATTTACTTTTGCATATCTTTTATAATTTGAATTCAATTAAAAATTCAAATCAATATCCTTAAAAAAATCTCAAACATAAAAATTGATTTAAGCATGTGAGTTAAATTTAATTTACAAGGTTTCAATCCTTTAAAATGACATTAGCACATGTTATTTTCAACTGTGAGTATAAATAGAAGGGGGATTGTGCATGATATTTTATCAAACCTTCATGTTGTGAGTATAAATAGAAGAGGGATTAGTTTTGGTTTTTGCTGTCTATAGTGGATTTCCTTTCTCTTGGTCTTTTAATGGACTTTATATATATATAAAAAAGTTTATAGTATGAAATACATTGATCCATTAGTTATTAAACTTGATTGAAATAATAAGTTAATCCAGAAAACTTACGATTTAGAACTTGATTAGAATTAGATTTTAATTTGAACTACATAAGATGTTGACCCAATTAAATCAAAATCTTTGCATGAATGAAGTTTTTTTTTTTTAAATATCATTATATTGTTATGATAAAAATAATTCACATGTATTAATACAAGCATTTTTCCAAGTTAGACCCGAGCCGGGTGGGACCAATATGCTCGTAGTGAACCTTTGTCGACTCCAATCATGGCCTATCCTCGTCCTAAAAGTTGAACATTAATAAACTTCAATTCGTTTTCAGTGGGAAAACAATAACAACTATCTGACTGGCCTTTTTAAAATTTCTAAATTGCATTGATGTCATGAGATGTTGAAAGTTGCTTAGTTGTTTGGATTGAGATTCGAGTGTGATTTGTGACGAAATAAACTTTAAACAAGAGTTGTAGAAATCCCCCATATAAATAAATGATCCTTCCGAGCCATCTTTCTCAAGTGATCCGAACTGGGTCCACGCGCTCGAAGACTGCCTCAAGAAGTTTTTTTAAAGCTATGGTAACACTCGTGCAGGAAAGGTGCTTTGAGCAGAAACAGCAACTATCGAATGGTATCTCTGTTGCCTTTTTTCCAGCAAATCTCGATCGTTGCTTCGCAGCAAATTCTTTTTTCCAAGTGTATAGAACTAGCTTCATGAACATGCCTCTTCTTTGTGTTCATTTTATCTCGATAACAGGCCAGGGGAAGGCTGCTACGGTATCAATGTGTAATGATTAAGGAGGCAGTCTCTCTTTAGTTTGTAGCTGTGGAATTGCTTGTGCATACTTTACTCTTTGTTTGACGTCCTTGATGATATGGAAGTATTATATTCTTTTCGTATGTTCCTAAACTGTGTATTTAATATTCTAATTTCCAACAGCCTGATGGCTTCTCTTTTGCCCCTTTTCATTTGAATAATAAATACGAACATTTCTTGTTGAATATTTTATTTCAAAGTCTTGTCCTTCATCATAAAGAATAAGGCTTGATGGCGAATAATACAAGTTTCAGATTGATAATTGCCGATATTTATTCTATAGTTACGAGTTTCATTTTCATACGTGAGAGACCGATACGGCACGAAGATGAGGGAAAACTATAATAGAATATTTACACCAAGTCTCAAAATATCATCAGGATATTGTCCTAGTCTTGATTTTAATTAGACCAAAACTATTGTTTAAAATATTTTTAGCTTTAAACTCTTTTTATTTCTCGATAATTAAGAACTTCTATTATAAATACTCAATGAACATTGTTTTTTGCTAAAAAAATAAAATTAATTTTGATAGAAATGGGAAAAAGTCCTTAATTAATTATTTTAAAAAAAAAGTTTAGAGATAAAATTGATACAAAAAGTTATTTGGAGATAAAATTAAAATTAATGGTATATATAGGAGTTTTAGTTTGATGAAAGGATAATTGCCAATATTTATTAATCTATGGAATTTTAAGGAAAATCATAAAGGAATATTTACATCTAGTCGATCTCTTGAATAGATTTTTAAGCAAACCTCAAATATACATATATATATATATCCTCAAACTATAATCGTAGTCTTTATTTTACACCAAAACTATTGTTTATAATGATTTTATTCTCAAAATATTATTTTCCCCATAAAATAGCATTGTTTTTTGCTTATAAAAAGTAAAATTTGAACGAAAAGTCTTGAAAATGGATAAAAGTCTTTAATTGATTTTAAAAAAAAAAAACAAAATAAAACTGATATAAAAAATTATTTGATGATAAAATTGACACGGTCTATATAGTTAGATAATAAGTATTAAGATTTGCCTTAAAGTTTTTAACTCTCTCTTCTTTCTCCATCTCCTTTTAATATCCATCTATTTCTATAGGATTTACATCTAAATTAATATAAAATTTCCAACAAAATTATACTTTAAGACAATATTTTAACAACCTCAAAGGCATTCTAGGGAAAAAAACTCGAAGGCTGGCCCTTTTCATACGTGTACAATACATAACCGTACGTATTATTTGTTGGCCTTTCCATTTCAAAGTCGTATTTGTTTTTATGAAGATCCGAAGAATAAGAAAAGAGTCGTGTTCTTGATTACATCGAACAATAGCAGGGGTGCTTTCCATGTCCGAATTGTTTTTCCTCTAGAAGGTAAAGGAAACAAAAGGGATGGTAAAGGAAAACAAAGGATAAGGTAAATCAGTCAACGCTTGATGATTCTGGTAATATTCGCTGGTAATCTTCTCTCATTAGCTTATTTAGATGATAAAAAAAAAAAGGATTTATTTATTTATAATGTTTCAAGTTTGATTATATATTGTCATCAGTTTTTATAATTAATGATGGTAAATTTTAGGTTTAAAAGATATCTTAAATTTCAACCTTAGCTTGTTCTTTCAGATTTTTGTTCGATGTTAAAAAATCTTAATGTTTTCTTTCATGTAAAAAATCTCAATATTATTTTTATGTATTTTCAGGAAAAAAAATACTATAAAAAATAACCGCTACCACACTCTCAAACATTACCTAAATAATTTGTCACATCACATGTCTCATTTATTTTTAATCATTTTTTTTCAATATTTATTCCTATTTTCTATTTTTCATCCTACAGCTATTTCTTCGACAAAATGTGTGTTTAATTTTTAATATAGAAAACAAAAGATTCTGTTTGAGTAATTCTTGAAATAATGACCCGTGAGGGGAAAAAAAAAAAGGAGCCAATTTGTTAAAGGTCTTGACCAGAATTTGAGAAACAGTTTTAATTATTATGTTTTATAAGGTTTGAAAAAGAAGAAACTTTACTAAGCAAAAAATATCTTGTACAGTTTCCATAATCTTTTTGCTTCATGAATTTAGTCCTGTTTGGGTCTGGTTGTTGTTTTGGTTAGGTTGTTAACTCCTGAATTATTATTAGGATTTGCTTATATTTATGTAATTCATTCCATTTTCACTAGTTTATTTATTTCAGAAATGCATGTCTCGAAACTTAAATTAAATTAGATTTTATATAAAAAAATATTAATCAAACCAAACTCGGTTAACCTTTGTCAATATTAAGGGTTTTTTTTAAAAAAAAGAAATAATTTTATTTTGATAAAAAGAATTATTTATCAAGATTGTGAGTGGATTCGATTACTCGTTAACTCGGATTGTTTCCGGATTAAATCCCGTACTGAAGTTGACAAGTATAAATTTGCTTGCTTGTCAGATTCGATCCCACATGCGGTACTATTCTTGCGAAATAGAAGTGGTTCACAAAATCTTTTGGTCCTTCGACTAAGTAAATGGAGACCAAAACTTGTCGACCAAGAAATGAAGGAATGATCTGGGTGGAAAGTTTCCCTTTATGCAAGTGTGTTTATCAAAGGCTTGTCGAATCTCTTTCGGTGCATTGCTAGCCTGTAATGACAATCTGTAAAGAACACGAGCTCCTCCATCCTTGACGAGGTGGTCTTTTAGCTAACTAAGGTATCTCTTCGTTTTTTTTTTTCTTTCTGATTTATGCATCTTGCAGCTGCAGACAAACTTGTTTTCCTGAAACAATTTGCAGACAGAATTAATAAAGCAAAAAGGACTGCAAATTTTAACACTACTGCTCCAGGATCTCCACACTAATTCATAAGTTTACACCGGTTTGACTTTTATAATAATAATAAAAAAGGTTAAGAAAAAATGTGGCATATATATACACATGTGAAGGTGCGGATCCAGGATATAAGGTTTGAAGATGAAATTAGAAAAAGATTTTTGAAAGGAGCTAAAATTTATAATTATTTAACAAGACGCAGGGAAAAACCAGTCACCCCTAAATGTATAATTTGGCTAAATGTATAATTTGGATTTAGGAGTTCGTTATACTCTCTTCACATTTATTTATTTTTTTTATATTAAGAAATTGTATAATGTTAGAGAAATTAATAAATATGAGTAATTGTTTCCCGAGTCTAATTTTTTTAGAAAAAAATAGATAAATAATAAAAGAAAAAATTAAATTCGAGGTTCATCAAAATCCAGATATTATTTGTAAATACTATGTTCTCAATAATTTTGCTAACCTTGTGATAAATGATAGTTAAAGGGATATTATTTTTCATTTTACTTTGAAGGGATTTCTTTTTAATAATAATAAAAAAAATCCCATTATATGCCAACATCTTCCTAGCTTATTCATTTCTAATCTGACTAAAATACATTAGCTGTTCTTTTCACGACAGCCTCAATTATCAAGTAAGCCATTAATTGTTCTTCTCACATCTCTCTCAATTATCATGTAAGCATGTGAATCAAATTCAATGCTGCACGTAGCTTGATTGGATTATATCTCTCCCAAATCTGCTTGGCCCCCTTGATCACCTGTTTCTTTGAACGCGTGGACATTTTGATCCCCTCATAGCAGCCAAAGCATACACTGACAAATTCCTCATGGGATTATTTTTTAATATGAGATTAATTAAACAAAGTGAACATAAACATGAGGCTGTAATTGCTTTCCCTTTCAAAATCGGTGTCTAATCAGGATTAGATAGCTTCTTGATTTGAAGGCTATAATTTGCAGCTCCTTGCTGGCCAATGGCTACGTTGTTGGCAACATTTCAGTTGGTTTGCAATCCTCGACGTGTTATCTGCAAAGGATTGGCAGAAAAGAAGTGGAAGGTCGATCGATGTTGTCAATCTGTTTGTCTTCGCTGCCAGCAATTTATTGAATCTCATACTTTTTTGTTTTTTCATGTGAAAAATATTTTTTAAAATAATTAAAATATTTTAAAATTAATATTTTTAATGTGTTAATGTTAAAAATAATTTTTAAAAATTAAAAAATATATTATTTTAATATATTTTCAAGTAAAAAATACTTTAAAAAATAATCATTATTATACTTTTAAATATCTCAGCAAAATTTATGTACCGTGTATTGTTTGCTTGCCCTGTTACTAAACAAATTTGGTCATGCATAATCTCAACTTGTGGCATTCATAAAACAGTGGATGATTGGCAACAATAATTTTTACGGGCAAAGGCTATAATAATCTTCAAACGAAAACTTCTATCTCTATAACTTCAAACGTACGTAGATAATTGGATAGATAAACTTGCCAATGTTCCATCGGTAAAATTAGAAAAAAAGCTATATCATAATTGAAGGATACACTACAGGACAGCAGTAGACAAGCAAGCACGTTCTAGCTAGCTAGATATCATAGTCATAGCAATTGGTTTACAGATACCTGTTACTATTAACATCAATGCAGCCGTGGTCCTAGAACAATGTGCTAATTGACATGTTACGACTTAGGCAGCTTAATTAATGTAATTATTATTAATAGATTTTGTTGCGGGGGATTAATTAATTTTTCATATATTAATATGTGCGTGTGACTGTGTGTATATATATATATATTATAAACAAAAATAAATATTTTAAAAAATACTTCAAACCACTGTCCCAGAACAAAAGCATAGAGTGGAAGATCATTGATATTCGGGTCCCCTTACATTCTACGCGTATTGTATAGTCTGTTAGAAGTCGCCTCAATCAATTTTTTCGTTCTTTTTCTATTTGAGCTACAATGTTTCAATCAAGTGTAATGTTCTAAGTGATTATAAATATTCTATCCGTAGCCTGGCAAAGTTTTGTTGTGACTTTTTCCGAGCAATCATCTAGTCTGGCGTTCGTTGTATAAATAATAAAAATAATGTGTTAGTCTTTTCCCAGATGCATTATAAAATAAGATAAAATAAAATAAAATTATTATTGTTATTTTCATTATTTTTTTGTTTGGCGAAATTAAATTAAATTATTATAAGGGAATCCCTCTTTACTCATTCGACAGGACAATAGAATTCCTTTACACCCTCGAGATTTTGGCTATCTGCTCAAGAGGAAGTGGAAACCTTTCGAACTAATAGAACAAAAGATCGAGAAGGGAAGGCCTAAAGTATGACCTAGCTTGCCATGGCTGGTCATTGCGATGGGCCTTAGTGAGCACCGAACCAGGACCTGCCAGTTGTTGCATTTTAGTTTTTGTTCCAGATTTGATGATGGCTACAAGATAGAATTAAAGACTTGAATTATCATGATGACATCCAGCTGTGACAACCGACTTACCATATTCTCTAGCTTCATATTATTTCTGGGAATTCTTTTAAGGGGTTATTTTTTCATATCAGCAACATTTTATAATTAAGGCACGGTGATGGCTTAGCTTTCAAGTTGCTTTTCACCAAATTAATCGTTCTGGGTAGAGTGTATCCAGCTGAAATGCTAAATAAGTTTGTGTTGTGGAGGAAGGATATTAAGCTCGATGCCATGATCCAAGATCCAAGTTCTAAACGATAAAGTGCCTTCTTTGCTACAGGGAGATATCCTTTGCGTTTTGAGACGTTTTGTTAGGTTTTTAATAGCAGAGAACTGCTCATTTGTGCCTCAGAGCACAGCAAAAGCTATACCAATTAAAAGTTCTACCAGAAATTTCTCATGATAACCTTCCCTGCTCGAACAATACCGTCAGTTGTCACAACGGTGACGATAAGGTTAAGAAAAAACCATACTTGTCTGCCACCATTTTAGTACTGGTTAGACATATTTCTTGTCCTGGAGTGGAAAAATAGATCATCTGAGATCTCCTGGCATTCTACGCTTATTTGCTGTCTTGTGGACTTCAAAAATAGGAGAATAAAAGAGAAGTCACGTCAGAAAGCGTACTGTTTTCCTTTTTTTTCTTTTTTTTAGCTGCGATATTTCAAGTTTTCAACCCCGAATCTTTTAGCCTGCCGAAAAGAAAACAGAATATTGTCTGTGTGAACATTTCCAAGATATCATCTAGTCTTTGCACGCGTTATGAATTACAAAATAATTTGCAAATTGCTTCTTCTCCTTGGTACTCAGATGAATAGCTTTTTTTTTCTTTTTTCTTTTATTTCATGGACACAGTCATGAACACCACACAGTCACACACAGTTGAGCAGTTACTTTCAAAAAATAAATCATAAAGAAAAGTCTGACAACTCGAGGTACACAAGTGATCACACTTGCACGTGGTCGGAGTGTACAGTAGCTCAAGCTTATTTAATTTCAGATTTCTTATAGGATCATGCATTAAAATAAATTCACAAGTGATTAAATAAATAGCTTTTGGTTCTACTAGAAAGGGCATTTTGCCCTCACTGTTTAAAAAAAAGTTTTAGTGTAATTTTAAAGTATATATTATCTATCAAATTATCAGATCTCCATGTCGATTTGTCGGGACAGGGCCGGATTTGATAACGGTGATCGGACATGACCTACTTCACGGAATTCTCCTTCGGCGTGGATTTTTTCCGTAAGCAGAGAACATTTGTGAACAATGGAACAAAAGATCAAAAAGGGCTTTCATTTTTCGGCCTGGATCATAGACTAGCTTGTCCATGGCAGATCATTTCTAAATGGGCCTAAAGGAACACTGGACTAATACCTGGCCCATGCAGAAACAGCAGAGTGGTTGTATTTTCCTTTATGTTCACAAATTTATACTTGTATGTTTTCCTATTTTTTCCACACCTCCATTCAACTGGAACACTTGCCAATGCTCCATGATCCAGTTTTGATAGTTCGTTTTTTTTAAAATGAATATCCCTTAAAATTGTATTTCTCTTCCTGCATTTATAAAAGAATGATATCTATTTCAATGCTTGTGAAATTAAGATTCTTGATTTGAATCTTATTAGCTAGATTTTAAAAGGAGTGGGGGAATTCACCATGTGAATCCCCTTGTAAAACTCATAAAACATTGTAATCTTATTATTTACAATGTTTTTTTATTTATTTATTTCGCTCTTAAGCGAGAATAATAGATGGTAATTTCAAAGTTTGTGAATAAAATTCACTTTCATTTATTTACTTTTCCAATGTACATTTTCAGTTCCTATGGATTTATAAAATTTAATTAAAATACAAAACTTTATTTTTTTTATTTGTCACCCCATGGATAGAAAGATAAGAGATAAAGGTTGTCGGATTTTAACAATAGAAAGAGTTATTGTTGGCATCAATTCTAATCATAAAAAAATCGATTTTAATATCCATTAATTCTACTTGATGAGAGTATTTTAGCTTGCGTGGTATTTTGCCATGTGATGACATGAAAAAGTAAATCCAATATGAAGAAAATTTTGACTTTTTGGTTAATTTTTATTTTATCTCAATGATCTTTTATTGTTATTGTTTTAATGCATTAAAGGGTTTACATAGATCTCCAGGTTGTTTTATAGATATTTCGGATAAAAAATAATAGAAATAATTTTGAGAGGTTGGAAAACCCAAATCTAATTTTTTTTATGGGAGAGCCGTTGAAAATTAAAAATGCAGACAATATATCGTTTGCATCGTTTATTAAAAAAAATTAGCTAGGCCAACAAAGCGACATTCACCAAACGAAAAAAAATAATAATTTAAATGGGCAGGTGCCCAAGTCTGTCCTTGCTCTGGGCCTATAAAATAATTTTTTTGCATGATATATTTAATAATAATTAATTTTTGATCTCGTTTGTTTTTGTGTTTCAATAATTTTTTTTTATTTTTAAATTATTTTGAAGTGTTAGTATAAAATAATTTTAAAAAATATTATTTTAATATATTTTAAAGTAAAAAATATTTTAGAAAGCAACCAATATACTATGGTATTAAACGGGTCTTACTAATTAATACTTAATGTTTTTATTTAAATATATTCATAGTTTTACAATCATCCGAATTTTAGAGTATCTATTGCCATCTACTAGACATAAATAACGTGTCGCTTTTGAAGCAGAAGGCATGTCGGCTGGACAAAGAGGGATCAACACGCACTTAGACGTTTTGGACCGATTGAATTTCATTATGCACATCTTGTTTGTTTTTACGTGTTTCAAGCCGTGTTTAAGGTAATGCTAGTTAATTGACGCGTGTTCTGCAACGGGTTGAATCATGTTTTAAAAAACATAAAAAATATTAAGAGTGCATTAATTATTTTGCAATGGTATAAATTCGGGTAATAAAGTAAATCTTTAATTTTTTTATATTATATATTTATCTAGCAAAAGTTTATAAATAAATACATAAGAGAAACCTAGATGACCATTTTTTATTTTTAAAAACTAATATTAGATAATAAAATTAAAAAAAATAAGACAATAAATATAAAAAAACATCAACCCACTTCAACTTTTCAGGCTAATAATTCAAGATATTAGATTGGAATATCATGAATAAAAAAATGATCTAACTCAATTCCTAGGAGGTGAATAATGAACTATTACTGTTATTATTATAACTATTAATATTTTCGTTGTTGTTATTATCGTTGTTGTTATTGTCATTGCAGTTATCACCATCACTGCCATTATCAATGAGTAATATCATTATTATTATTGTTAGTATTGTTATCGTGATCGTTATCATTATCATTATTGAATGCTATTATTGTAATCATTATCACTACCACCACAACTAATATTGCTGTGATTATTATTCTCGTCATTATTATTATTACTATTATAACTACTTTTATTGTTATTACAGTTATGATTATTACTATTATTGATGTCACTATCACTATCACTATCACAAACATTATTATTATTATTGTTACCACTACTACTACGACTACTATAATATTACTATTACTATTAATAGTATTAATATTGTTGTTGTTGTTATTATTGCCTCTAATATCACTGCTTAAATTATTTTAACTGTCATTAATAGTATTATCATAATTATCACTACTATTAATATTATCACCACAATTATTGATATCATAACCACTACAACTATCATAATAAACTATTATCATTACTATAATTACTATTATTACATATTATCATTCTTATTAGTATTGTTGTTGTAGTCACTGTTGTTATTATTATTATTATTGTTGCTACTACTACAATTATTGTTATAATTATTATTATCATCGTCACTATTACTATCATGATAAACTATTATTATTGCCACTATTACTAACATTATCACCATCATTAGTAGTGTTATTAATAATATTATTAGTATCATAATCATTATCACTATTACTATTAATATTATTGTTATCACGACTACTGTAATTACTATTATTAGTGTTATTATCATTATTACTACTATTATTATCGTTGAAATAATAAAAATTATAAATTTATTTTGAATGATAAAAATTAAAAACCATAAAAACTTTTATAAAAGGCAAAGGAAACAAATAAAAAATCAAAATAAAAATGACAAAACTAAAATAAATATTGTTACTATTGAAAAAAATCACAAAATTAATTTAAAAGATAGAATAAAAAACTATAACTATCATTATTGTTGTCGTCGTCGTTGTTTTGAAATAAAAAAAATTATAAATATGATTTGAAGGATAAAATTAAAAATCATAAAAACTCCGATAAAAGAGAAAAGAAACAAATAAAAAATAAAAGAAAAATAACCAAACTAAAATCAAGTGTTTTAAAAATATTTTTTGCTTCAAAAAATATTAAATTAATATTTATAATTTTAATATGTTGATATAAAAAATAAAAAAAAAAAACAAATTTATTTTTATATATTCTTCAAATAAAAAATACTTTTAAAATTATAATATATTTCAATACCAAAACACATGCTTAGTCGGGTATCTGCTATTACCGAATTGGAGTGAGCTGGCATATCCTTTAGAACTGGGCATGTGGCCATGGATTTTCTCCAATAAGATTTTGACATCTTAATATTACACGGAACAATAAATACGATGACAGTCAGGCTATAATAATAATTTTTTACTGTAGGAAAACTGTACTTTATTTTACAATACAAACGTCTGAACTCGAAATAAACAATGGATAACAAAATTAAAACTGATAAATGATAGATAATTAATAATATCATAAAGCTTGGAGCATATTATAAACTTCTCATATCAAATAAATTGCTTTATAAATTACATAATTATTTAGATTATGATCTTTCTATACTTGAATGCTGAGCATTAGTGTGCGTAAAAGCATAGATTTACATTTATATCAGATTTTTACCGTGCTTAGAGTGAGCATTTTGAGGTTGTATTTAAATTGATGTAAATTCATGCTCAAGCAAAGGACTGATGCTAGAAGTGAGCAGTAGTTTTCATTTTATTTTTTAAAGATTTAAAGCAATTAAGAAGTACATAAAACTCAAACACACACTGATCTTAAAAAAATTGCTATTTACAAGCATATCTACATGGTAATTAAATGCTGTTTGAAATTGTATTATGACATGGTGTTTTAAAGGTATATTTAATATTATTAAACTGATATTTTTTTAGAGTATTTTTGATAATTTTAATATGTTAATTTAAAAAATTTTAAAAAATATTTTTAAATAAAAAATACTTATAAAAAAATCATTCATCACTTCCCTGGTAACAACCACCCAAATTCATCCCCGCTGCTAAAAATTTCTTCCATGCTGCTAACAATTTCTTCTTCAAAACCTCAAGACAAGCGGCACAGTAATTATTTAAAAATAAATGCAAAATATATAAAAAAAAAGCTGAAAAACCCAACACAAGTATAGTCATGAAACTTGGTTGAGCAGTCAATATGTTGACCGGTTGGCCTAGACCCGACTCGAAATGAAAAACCCAACACAATTTCTTTCTCATTAATTTTTTTTTTAAAACAATATTAATTTGATAAAAAACAATATTATTTTTATAAAACAAAAAATTAACTCAACAAACCATGAGTTGACTTGATAAATTTATAATTCGAGTCTTGAATTGGATAAAACTCTAAATCGGCCTTATAATTATTAGTAAAAGGTTAAAATAAAAAAGAAAATATAAAAAAAAGTTGGAAAAAATAAAAGGAATAACATTAGGAATCATGGAAAGCAAAAAAGAACAATCCAAATGCCCATACTAATTTCCAAGTTCAAGTCCCTCAACACACCACTCGTATTGTCCCCAAAAAAACAAAAGAAAGAAAGAACGACAACAAAAACTCATCGCCTCGGCATTCATTGTTGTTATTTTCCTTCGCGAACATTAATATCACGGCACAGTGTATGAAGCCCCGATTCCAGTAAACATAAGGAAAAAGAAAAAGAAAAACTAAACGCTAACGTACGCATCTCACTCTCCCTCGCCAAATCCATTACCGCTACTTCCCTCCTCCCTGTCAAAGGTCCATTACTCGCTCAGGTCTGATTTCCCTCCCCCTCTCTCCCCGCTTCTCTTTATTTTTTTCCACTATCCACACGCAGCACTGTTTATCACTCGCTTCAAAATCCTTCATCTTTTTCTGTTAATCTCGTTAATTTTTCTGCTTAGACTAAGGGAAGGCTGTTGATAATTACTTGCATTCGAGAGATTATGTTTCTAATCTTGTTGCTTTTTTTGGATGTTTAGGTTTTGATATGTTGTGGTTGGATTGTTGCTTTGTCTTGGCAAGTTAATGATGGCATTGGTTTGTTAATTGAGGAAAATATGAGCTTTAATTTTTTGATAATAGAGAAATGGAAAGTGATGATTTGTCAAATTGTAATGATTTGGAAGTTAAGTTAGGGTTAGAGAAGGGTTTGTCACAGAATTTGTTGAAACCTAGGGTTAGTAAAGAGATGGAAAAAGAGGAGAAGAAATTCTTGGGGAAGAAAATTGAGGCTGGTATTGATTCTGATGATAATGAGCCTATTGGGTCTTTGTTCAGGTTGAAGAGACCTAGAAACCCTAAAAAAGCTAAGGTAGGTTTGGAGAAGGTTGAAGTTAGGGAAGCTAAGGATGAGGATCTGGGGGGGATGGATGATACACTTGCGAGTTTTAAGAAGAAGTTGAAAGGTCCTAAGAAGGATTTGGGATCTGTAAGTGCTAGTCATGATGATGGGTTATTGGATGTGAATGTGGAGAAGAAAGAACAAAAATGCAAGGAGAGGGCGAGGAAAGTGAGGATTGATGGGAAGAGAGTGAGAACTGGGGGTGATGTTGTGGGTGATGATGTTTTGGAGGGTTTGCAATCCCAGGGTGCTTTATTAGAGAATCAAGGAGAGGAAAGTTGGTTGCCTGGTGAGAGTTCAAATCGGCCTTTGGATGGAAAGTTGGAAGATTCGATATCAGCCTTTTTTCAGAAGAAGCAATCGGGTTTGGCAAGGAAGTCTCGTGCAAATTCAAGTTTTAAACAAATTAACAGGGTTCAGTGTTTGGATGACAGGTTGAGCCCTGGATCTGGAGTTGGTTCTGGGGGTTCAAAGGATGTGGCAGCGAGGACAATTGGATCAGGTTCTGTCTCAAGTGTGGTCTGCAAAGATCTGGAAGCTGAAAACAGTTTTCACACAGTTGCTGATTTGAGTTTGTTAGATTCTAGCTCTAGACAAATTTTGCATGAGAAAAACCAGAGGCTTGATAATGGGTTTTGTGAAACTTCCTATTTCACAAATGAGAACTCTGATAGAATTAAAGGGATCCCAGCAACGAAGGATGAAACTATGAAATCCGATGACAAGAGACATGGTAAATCTTCAGAAGTTACTGCAGAGGTTTCTGCACCTGTATTGCCAGCATTTTCATCTCAGGATGGGGTGATGGAAGATGAACAAATGCAGGACCCTTGCATCTCAAATACTCAAGAGGAACCTATGGTGGAACCTTGTAGTTCAGATAGGATTTGGAATGAAAGTCATTCTGCTTCAGGACATAATGATGGCTTGGAAACACAAACTTTAAAGAATGGGTTAAGGCTTTGTTCTGTGAGTAAAGCAAGCTCCTTGAACGCATTAGAACAACAATCTAAGGATGTTTCAGCTGCATGCATATCAAATGCAGAACCTCAAATTTCGTTATCTTCAGACGGAAGAGAAATTTCAGCTTCCTCTAGCCCTAATAGTCAAAATGAACTGCAGGATCTTGATTCAGTTCCTAAAAAGGAAAATGTTGAAATATCTGATGGTAGGTTATCTCCTGTCACTGTAATATCCGGGGAGGTCCATAAATCTTCGCACACAAACCACAATGGGAACTCCTTAGATTATCTGTCCATCAATGAAGAGGCCAATGGGCTGTCTCCTCGATCTGTAACTCCTGAAGAAAATGAAAGTTATCTGGAAGATGCAGTGTTGGTGCCAGGTTCTGATATTAAAGATGGTCACTTAGCAGCTGTCCAGCGTGCCGTGCGGAAGGCCAAAAAACGTAGACTTGGAGACATGGCTTATGAAGGGGATGCTGATTGGGAGATTCTGATAAATGAGCAACAATTTCTGGAAAATGACCATGCTCTTGAAAGTGACCGATCTCTTAGAGCCAGAGAGAAGTCTGATTCCTCTTCAAATAGTGTGGAGGCTGAAAATGGCGGGATTGCAGCAGTTTCAGCTGGATTGAAAGCCCGTGCAGCAGGTCCAGTTGAAAAGATAAAATTTAAGGAGGTCTTAAAGCGCAAAGGTGGGCTTCAAGAATATCTGGAGTGCAGGTTAGTTATTTATTTTTGACATCAAGCTTTGCATTGCATACATTACATTTCCGGTACAGATTTCTTTTTGTGTTTTTTTTCCTTTTCTTGTTTCCAGTTACAGTTTGGAAGAGCTGCTTTTGTTATTTTCGGTGTTAGCAAGTTGACAGAACACCGATGGTTCCTTTTATGTTTCAGTGGCATTGATTATTTCTATGTATGCTTTACATCGTTGTTTTTGCATACACAACTAATAGCCACCCTCCACCTCTTATGAATCAACTGGTAAATATCATTCCAACAAGAGCAAAAGATCATGAAATCTTGGTGTGTTATTCCTGTTTATGTGCTGGAATATGCTGGGATATACACGTAGTCAACAACGTGTCCATCTTTCACTTGTTGCTATTTCTTGCTCTATACAATAGTATGTTTGAACTGGACATGCTATTTTATGGACAGTTGTTATATCCAGTGGAAGGTGCCTTCTGTTAAGAAAGCATATTGCGATCATAGACTGGCTAATTGCTAGCCTCCTATTTCTTTGAAATAAAATATCATGATAATCTAAGTTTGCTTTGCAGTTTTTATAGCATAGCTTCTAAGAGCATCAATGTTGTGGTTATTATATTTAATATTTTGGCTCTTTACTGTCTTCCTGTTTCAAAAACTAGAATTAGTCACCCTCCTAGTTTCTTGTTCTCCCCAACATGTTCTTGGGATGGCTTATGGTTACCCATAGTGGACTATGGACTGTGCCCCTCTTCCCATTGCTTACTCGTCTGCCTTGGTGTGTTCCAGGAATCGAATATTGTGTCTTTGGAGCAAAGACATTAGCCGTATATTGCCTCTTGCAGACTGTGGAGTCACTGAGACACCTTCCCAGGATGAATCACCTCAAGCTTCTCTAATAAGGCAAATTTATGGATTTCTTGATCAGAGTGTAAGTAATGCTACTTTTGATTTTGTTCTTTCATGCACGTTCACAGCTGTGCCTCCCCGTAAATAAATAAATAAATAAATGTCCGGTCTTTTGGTTTCAGTTACATCATGTCTGGCATATAAATGCTCATGTTGTGTTGACAGGGCTATATAAATGCTGGAATTGCTTCTGAGAAAGAGAGAGCAGAACCTAGTACCAATCACAATTATAAACTTGTTGAAAAAAAAACTTTTGAGGGAAATTCTGGAGCTTCAGTAGCTGATTTAGAGGATGGGGTCTCCTTTATCCTTGGCCAGGTTAAAAGTTCTGAAAATTCCTTGGAGCCAAAAAATGGAGTTTCAGTGGATAATCAAGACCTGGCATCAAAAGCTTTGAAAAGTGGGGAGCTTGTTACTCCAATGACACCAGATTTACCCAATGTCATGGAATATGAAGAATTACCAGCTGCTGGTATTCAGCAAAATAGTGCTAGAAATTCAAAGTTACCTAATGGACTGGTCAGCTTGGATCCTTTGAGTACTGATCCATCTTGCACAATGCTGGATGGCAGAACGGTGGTCACTTCCATAACCCCAGAGTTAAGGGATGACTTGCAGAGTGTTAAATCTAACTCTTGTGCCAATATAGGAGAAAGTCATAAATTGCTGTGTGATTCTGAAGACAGAAAGAAAATAATTGTCATTGGAGCTGGTCCTGCTGGCTTATCTGCTGCACGTCACTTGCAACGTCAGGGTTTTTCTGCCATTATACTTGAGGCTCGAAGTAGAATAGGTGGTCGTGTTTATACAGATCGTTCATCTCTTTCGGTCCCTGTAGATCTTGGGGCTAGTATTATAACTGGAGTTGAGGCTGATGTGACTACTGAAAGAAGACCAGACCCTTCCTCATTGATTTGTGCTCAGTTGGGTCTTGAGCTGACTCTGCTAAATAGTGATTGTCCTCTTTATGATGTTGTGACTAGAGAAAAAGTTCCTACAGATCTGGATGAAGAATTGGAATCTGAATACAACAGTCTTCTTGATGACATGGTATTGGTTATTGCTCAGAAAGGGCAGCATGCTATGAAAATGTCTCTGGAGGATGGTTTAAACTACGCACTGAAGACTCGTCGCATGGCTTATCCTGGACCCACTATTGATGAAACTGAATCAGGAATTGCAGTGGATACATTATATGATTCCAAAACTTGTAGTGTTGATGGTGGAGCTCATGAGAGGAGTTCTAAAGAGGAGATTCTGAGTCCCCTTGAGAGGAGGGTTATGGATTGGCATTTTGCTCATTTAGAGTATGGCTGTGCTGCTTCTCTCAAGGAAGTTTCTCTTCCCTACTGGAATCAAGATGATGTTTATGGAGGATTTGGAGGAGCTCATTGTATGATAAAAGGAGGTTACAGTAATGTTGTCGAGTCTCTTGGGGAAGGACTTCACATTCACTTGAACCATGTAGTCACAGATATCTCATATGGCGTTAAAGATGCAGGAGCAAACGAAAGTCATCGGAGTAAAGTCAAAGTCTGCACCTTGAATGGCAGTGAGTTTTTGGGAGATGCTGTGCTGATTACTGTCCCTCTTGGGTGCCTGAAAGCAGAAACCATCAAGTTTTCCCCTCCATTACCCCAATGGAAACGTTCTTCCATTCAGCGACTTGGTTTTGGAGTTCTTAATAAAGTGGTCCTTGAATTTCCAGTTGTTTTCTGGGATGATTCTGTGGATTACTTTGGTGCGACTGCTGAGGAAACTGACCAGAGGGGTCACTGTTTTATGTTTTGGAATGTCAAGAAAACTGCTGGGGCTCCTGTTCTTATAGCCCTAGTAGTTGGCAAGGCAGCGATCGATGGCCAAAGAATGAGCTCATCTGATCATGTAAGTCATGCACTAATGATTCTTCGTAAACTTTTTGGGGAGTCTTTGGTACCTGATCCAGTTGCATCAGTGGTGACTGATTGGGGCAGGGATCCTTTCAGCTACGGTGCTTATTCCTATGTTGCCATTGGATCATCTGGAGAAGACTATGATATATTAGGCAGGCCTGTTGAGAACAGTGTTTTTTTTGCGGGTGAAGCCACCTGCAAGGAGCATCCAGACACAGTTGGTGGTGCTATGATGAGTGGGCTCCGGGAGGCAGTGCGTATAATTGACATATTGAGTATGGGAACTGATTATACAGCAGAAGTAGAGGCAATGGAGGGGGCACAGAGACACTCAGAGGTTGAACGGGATGAAGTCAGAGACATAACAAAGAGACTTGAGGCAGTTGAGCTGTCCAATGTATTGTATAAGAATTCTCTGGATCGGGCCCGTCTTTTAACCAGGGAAGCTTTACTACGAGACATGTTCTTTAGTGCAAAAACCACTGCAGGGCGTTTGCATCTGGCCAAAATGCTGCTGAATCTTCCTGTCGGAACTTTGAAGTCCTTTGCTGGGACCAGGAAAGGGCTCACTATGCTCAACTCGTGGATTCTGGTAGATTTCATTTCACAGCATGCTACCCTATTAGGAGTCCAGAGTGTTAGGGTTTTACAAATTATTTCAAAATTCTCAAGCTGCTAGCGTCATTTAATAATGGTCATGTGCAGTTTAAAAAAGCTCTAATCATATGGATTCATTCACTTCATGGCAGGATTCAATGGGGAAGGATGGGACTCAACTCTTGCGTCATTGTGTTCGTCTTCTTGTGCTTGTTTCAACTGATTTACTTGCCGTGCGTTTGTCAGGTATTGTTTCTGATTTACATGCAATGCAACTTGAGCATATCTGCTCATTGAATATGAAGTGCTTTTCTTATAGCAGATGTTTGATGGGCTTATAGAAAAGATCAGATGTCAGAAGTCTTGAATAGAAAGTATGTAATCATTGTTTAATTGTTGAAATTTTAATTTGTTCGAACAGGCATAGGGAAAACAGTGAAAGAAAAAGTTTGTGTTCACACAAGCCGTGATATACGCGCCATAGCTAGCCAGCTGGTTAGTGTGTGGCTTGAAGTCTTCCGCAGGGAAAAAGCTTCAAATGGTGGGGTTAAGTTTTCAAGGCATGCTACTTTATTGGATTCTTCAAAGAGAAAATCTTTCAGCAATTCAACCACAGGAAAACCACCATTGCGCACCCATCACGGTGCTTTGGAGGCCAGAGGCAATTCGCAGGTTTCTGCACCAACCAGAGGCCCCTTGCCATCAAACCCAAACATGAAGAAAGCAAGCAGCAAGCCAGAAACTCTGAAAGACTCAAGCAGACAGGATACTGAGTTAGAAGAGGGTGACACTGCCATCTCTGAAGAAGAACAGGCTGCCTTAGCTGCAGCGGAGGCAGCTCGTGCTGCTGCTCGTGCAGCTGCCCAGGTTTGTTTCTTTTGTACCGTCGCATGAATTGCGATTCTCTCTAAAGTTTCCTCATTCCCATGAAATTTTGCAAATCAGTTTTGTTGTCGACCTGGAAAATTTTACACACATCCACTCCCTGGTTATGATTTTAACAAAACAACCTTAACTTTTGTGAATTTTAGCCTAAAGTTTAGAAAATATTTTGTGGAATAAAAACTGCATTTTTTTTCTTTTCTTTTCTTTTGTCCCTTCCTCTGATATATGGATAGTGGATTGGTGTGTTTTAATTGTGTAATCCATAGTAAAAAATGACATATATATGTTCAAGGATACTGCTTTGCACATTGATTTTACATAGACTAGCTCATTCCTTTACTTTGTGGCCACTTCTTTTCTTATCCTGTTGTGATTACCAATATGAAGAAATTAAGTGGTGGTAGCACATTGCACAGGCATATGCATCATCAGAAGCCAAGTGCAGCACATTGGTGCAGCTGCCTAAGATACCTTCATTTCACAAATTTGCTAGACGGGAACAATACGCACAAATGGATGAATATGATCTTAGAAGAAAGTGGTCTGGTGGCATTCTTGGAAAACAAGACTGTATATCAGAAATTGACTCTAGAAACTGCCGGGTTAGGGACTGGTCTGTTGATTTCTCTGCTGCCTGTGCCAACTTTGACAGTTCAAGAATGTCAGGTGACAACTTATCTCAGCGGAGCCATTCAAATGAGATTGCTTGCCATATGAATTTTAGAGAGCAGTCTGGAGAAAGTTCAGCAGTTGACAATAGCCTTTTTACAAAAGCATGGGTGGATACTACTGGTAGTGCGGGGATAAAGGACTATCATGCTATTGAGAGATGGCAATGCCAAGCAGCAGCAGCTGATTCAGATTTTTTCCATCGTGCTATGCGTATAAAAGATGAAGAGGATTCAAACACGAGTTCCAGACCACCCACCAGGAAGCATGATGGAAGAGCAAATGAGAGCTCCATCTCACAGGATACTATAAACAAGGAACCATCAAAACATCGTTCTCGAGGTCCTGATCGTATTAAACAGGCTGTTGTTGACTTTGTTTCATCATTGCTCATGCCTGTCTATAAGGCAAGGAAAATTGACAAGGAGGGATACAAATCAATAATGAAGAAAAGTGCTACCAAGGTTTGTACATTTTCCTTGAGCTTCTCCTCTATTTTATATTTTGTTCCAAATTAATCATTCCTGGGCTATAAATGTGTACAATTTGGTTATCCAGGATCTTGTGACTTGTCTTTCTGTCACTGTCTTACATGTATGTTAATTATCATCAGGTCATGGAGAAGGCTACAGATGCAGAAAAAGCCATGGCTGTCTCTGAGTTTCTTGATTTCAAGCGCAAGAATAAGGTGCGTACTCCAATAGCATAATATTAGCATGAAGTGCAGCACTTATTTTGATTGTTCTTACATTGTATTACCTCTAAGAAACCTTGTCCGTGTTAGTATCATCTTGCCATGAGTGTGTTTTTCCTCTGATGATCTTGGTGTTATTTTCAATTTTTGTCATCTCTGTGAAACTCAATAATCTTTGGATGCTTTTAATATGCAGATCCGTGCCTTTGTGGACAAATTGATCGAGAACCACATGGCAATGAAACCAGCTGTTGAACCTTGATGGTCCCAAGATTGACTCGCCAGTTTTTGGGTGTGCTTCCGTGTGACATTTACAGAAAGTCCATTCATTTCTGTTCCTTTGCAGTCCACAGTATAAGATGGTAGCCATGGAGTTCATGGCTTGGCACCTTTGTAAATTCTTGATTCGAAGTGCCAATATGCTGTCAAAGATCTTGAAAGTGCCATGGAAGGGAGGGGACAGTTTGCCTGTTGAAACCACAAGGCCCCAGTGAAGATTGTTCGACATCTAGTATTGTTGCAAATGTCTTCAGATTGCACTGAAGTGCCGCTCAGGGGACCAAAGGAGCTTGACAATTGCTGTAGCTCTTATTATCTGGATCGTGAGCATCAACATATTTTGAATCAGATTGCTTCTTGAAATTGGATTATCACGTCAATAATGTATTCTGAGACATGGAGTTGATGCCCAGCTTTTTTAATTTTGGGATTGGCATAGAGGAGACACTACTTATTCCTGACATTTTCTTGTTTTCTGTGTACAGTCTAGGATTGTTTCAGTCATGACAATTGACAAACATACAGAATATTTCTCTCTTACTCCAAGAAGTGCTCAAGTGCTTCACTGATTTTTCAAGTCAAACTGTTACTAATTTTTCTGTTCTCCAAAATTTTATTCAAGGAACAGTTCTGCATTTACGGCAGCCTTTCTGGGCTCTGCTTTGTCTATTTGCCCTCTCTGTGGGTATGCTTTTGCATTTGTTGATGTACATCAACATAGTATCAATGTGCGTGGAGTTTAACTTCCATTACCTTAAATCCCAGCTTGATACATGAAACAGTGCAAGGCGATATTTGTATACATGGCATTTGAAAATCAAAACAGTGAGGTCTTTGTTTAAGTGATTGGTTGACTCAGCACATGTGGAGTTTTCAAATTTGTTTAATTGCAATGATTGCAGTGTATGTAGGCTGTCACATTTTCTGTACCTCAAAGTGACGAGTCTAATTAATCCTTGCTTGTCTTTTTGGCTATTATCTTACCGCTTAAATTTTCTGCTGTTGCCAGGTTGGGAAATATACAGTGAAAGCCTTGCTGATGCCAGGTATGCCCTTTTCTTGTACAAGTCATTCAATTTCTCTTAATAAACTTTAGTGACTCGATGCACTGCAACATGGCAGTCTGGTGTGCTAAATATCAGTGGCCTGGAACTACTGAAGCTGTGGTTCATGTCCAGAAAGCGAGTTGCCTTGAGTTTATGTAAGCAGTAATGAGAAAATCCTGCCCCTGGTTAGCCAAAAGAATATGATAATGCTTTAAGCTTTGATCGTCTCTATCATGATATGCTGTTCAGTTTGGCACTTCAACATAAGTCACTGATAGTTGTCTGGCATTTAATTTGCACTTTGTCCTCTTATAATCACTGATCGATTTCAGAATTAGGGAGGGAACAGAAGTTCCTTGATGACATTGAGTGTCATTCAGTGACACATTTGTTTTCTTTCATTCTGATCTCTTTATGGAAAGAAGAGGGTTTTTTGATTTACAATTTTCCAGGTTCCTCTGTAGTAATGTTTCACGACATTTTGACGGGTGACCGACTTGCGGTTCCTTTATGGACCTGAAACGACCTGGCAAGTTTCAGCTTAAATGAAGTACTTAGTGGTGGCTGGCCAATGCTTGTGCTGTCATTTTTTGCCCATTCATGAATTGCTGACTCAATTGCGATTCATCCTAGATTTGTTTCCATTGGCGAACGTTTTCATTCTGGATGTACTGTATCATGAAAGAATAATATACATTGGTAAGTCTTTTTGATATGCTCAGAAACTCAGACATGCTCGTCTTCGTCAAATGTCACTTTGGTATGTTTTTTGTATCCTGCCCTCGATATGCTTAGGATTTGTTTGTCGGGAAAACCATAGTATGAGAATGACATTCACCATAGGAGTTTCAAAACTTTGCTTGTTTATATGATGTCCTGGGATAGTTGGATATGCGGGTTTACTACTAGTAAGCTACGGTCAGGAAGCATAACCGACCGTGCTAGGCATCATATTTGCAATTCACTAGTGTAAATTTATCACTTTGTGACAGTTGGATTATGGGTCCGGCTACTAGCAAGCATAGTTTTAAATTTGGCATGATACATGACCCGGCCGAGGCTTGGATCATGAATTGAGTGGGTCAATCTTGGTTGTATAAGGCCAATGTAAAGCCATGTTGGTTCAATATTTTTTTTAAAAAAAGTTGAAATAGTTGAAATGATATTGTTTTGGAATTATTTTTTAAAAAGTTAAAACCAACTTTCATCTTGGTGTTGATCTGATTTACCCGATTGTGAGTTGATTGTGAGTTGATCTAGTTGATCGAGTTGATTTTGCGTTGATGTAGTTGATGGAATTTAATTCTAAATTTGATAAAAGTTTTGAAGGTTTTTTCTCTTTAACATGCTGATTCTAATTAATTTTTTTATTTTTCAAAAACTAGTTTTAAGTAAAAAAAAAAAATCCAAATATAAATTAATTTTTTTCTCAAATTGTTTATGAAATAAAACGTACTATGACTCAAAAGTTAGAATAACATGACTTTTTATAATAATAGAATATTTTTATAATTTAACATATCAATTTACGCAAGACTTTTTATATAAGAATGTTGCTTAGAGAAAAAAAAATTAAAATATTTTTTATTAGAAATAAATTTAAATTGAATATTTTGCTTTAATCCAAGTTAAAATTTCCCTTCATTTTTTTTTTTGCACAAGTAAAATTTCCCTTCATTGATTTTAATTTTTAATTTTTACTAACCTAATTTCGGCCTCGCAGCCCAGTTTTCTCTTTTCTATTTCTCTGCACAGGCTGGCTTAAGAGCCCAGTGACTTCCTTGGCTCTAAAAATCTGTTAATCGCGAAGCATCGCCAAGAAGCTCTCCCTCCAGATTCTTTTTTTTTTTTAAAAAAAAAAAACACAAAAGAGCTCTCAGATTCAATCATCTTCTCCGATCTCGTCAAAATCCAATAATAAAATGGCTTCGACATTCAGTGGCGATGAAACCGCTCCGTTCTTCGGATTCCTCGGCGCCGCTGCTGCCCTTGTTTTCTCCTGTAATCCAATAATTTTAATCTCATTTTATTTCGAAAGCAAATTCTAATTCCCAATTTCCGTTTTGATCTAGATCTACGAGTATTAAGACTCTAATTGTTTTTTTTATTGACGAGGGCGTGGGTCTGGTGTTTTGATTGGGTGGTTGTACAGGCATGGGAGCTGCGTACGGTACCGCGAAGAGTGGAGTTGGCGTTGCATCGATGGGTGTGATGCGACCAGAACTCGTGATGAAATCCATAGTTCCGGTTGTTATGGCTGGAGTTTTGGGTATATACGGTCTGATCATTGCTGTGATTATCAGTACCGGTATTAACCCTAAAGCAAAATCCTATTATCTTTTTGATGGATATGCTCATCTCTCTTCTGGCCTTGCTTGTGGCCTAGCTGGTCTCTCTGCTGGTATGGCTATTGGCATCGTTGGTGATGCTGGGGTTAGGTAAATCTCTTGACTGCCTTGATATCTGATTACAATAGCTAATTTTTTTTGCCTGCTTGGTAATTGACTTCATTTAATTGAATAGTAGGAATTGAACGAGAGCGTGCTGCTTAGAAAAATGTAGATGTTACTGGTTTTTTAACGTCAATGTACGAGTTTTCTTGTCTATGTAAGCCTAAAAGAATGTTTTGGCTGCATTGGTATTTGAGGAGACTAGGCACTTAATTACGTGCAAGTTAACTTGCTGTCATCAATTGTTTGTGTTCCACCTTAGGAGCAGTATTTGAAGCTGCGATATGATATGAAATACTGGGTGTAGCTGCTTTATGTTTTTGTATTCAATATTTGTTTTGCTCGTGTATGTGATATGGCTGCAAGCTTGATTTAGCTTGATTGAATGGATTGGAATAGTTTCTCAAGCTTGATTCAGTTGTGAATTGAGCTCTGAAAGCTTGTTTGATTTTAGTTTATAAGCTTCTCCATTGAGTGTTTGAGATTCGCTCAGCAGTAACCATGCTCATAGGAGTTGATTGAGCAGGGGGGGCTGTAACTTGGACTCAACCCTGACTTTGAATTTAGTTTCAATCAAATTAATCAAATGTTCTCAAAGGGAATTCAAAGCAAATTTTAATCAGCTTTAAGTTTCTGTAAACAGAAGCGTAAACATAACAAGTAGAGACCGTGAAAATTAATGATTGGAGGAACCCCAAATATCGTCATATATGAAAAGCCATCCAAACAAAAATTAGATATAAGATGCAGTCACTAAAATAAACGCAAGCTAAAGTTTTCTAGACAGTGCTTAGAATTCTTGTTAGCAAAAATATTTAAGGTTGTGTTCTACAAGTGGTTTATTGTTGGTCTGCATTTGTGAAGATATTTGAAAATATAAGCTTAGATGCATGGAGTTTACTGTTGGGTCCTGATGTTTAGAGCCTGGTGAGAAGCAGGTATTTGATTATAATAATTTTATCTTCACCCTTTTGGTGTAGATAACTCGTAGTGTCTGCGCAGCTTAGTTGGGTAAAATAATGAAGTTTGCAGTATACTTTATACCTTTTAATTGATGTGGGGCACGTTGATTAGCCTTCCATTTTCAAGGTTGATACATGCCATACAGATGGTCGGTTGTGTTTTCTTTGATGTTTTTGCCCAATGAGTTATTGGTTTTCAGTTTTTTGTCGAAAGTTCCACTTTAATGTTGGCTTGTATTTTGCAGAGCTAATGCCCAGCAGCCAAAGCTTTTTGTTGGGATGATCCTCATTCTCATCTTTGCTGAAGCACTTGCCCTCTACGGTCTCATTGTTGGTATCATTCTTTCCTCCCGAGCTGGTCAATCGAGAGCTGAGTAAAGAGTCCCTCTACTTGGTGTTTGGATGGCCGTTGTGATTTATCTATGTATGTTACTGGAGCTGAATTGTTTTGTGCTGAAAAATTCTTGTAAGAGTTGTATTTTTTTACCAAATGATCTCATTAAGTGCCATTACTTATATGATAAAATGCAGAATTAGTTATGAGCTAGCAAGGATAGCCAGATTATTTTTGCCAATGTTCCTTGATTCTGCACCTTCCCGCTCTGTGGGGAAAGAACCAGATTGACCTTGCCATCCATCAATGAGTGTCTCAATGGCTGATGTGTACACTGAATGGAATGATGAACGATGCACTTGAAACATGGTTTCTGCTAAAATTGGGATTAGTAGTCTGTGGTCTACGGTTGCTGTGGCTATAAGAACTAAGAAGGGAGCTGTATGTCAACGATGACGTCGGGGGGAGTGGGCGGCGGCGGGGGCCATGCTCGTTCTTAAAGCCACTCATTTTGTAATTTCTTAAACAAGTTATGTGAATTGGTCCCTCCTAAAAGTTGAAATTAGATTTTAGCCCCTGCATGGCAACAAGTCTGAATCCGTCACTGTTTGGATAGGAGTTGCTTACCAGTAACTAATGGCAGCTTGGAGCAATATAGCCTTTAATTTAATTTAATACAAACAGTAATTTGAATTCAGTTTTTGCTAACCGGAGTTTTAGTTCCTTCGAATATTCAAATGACGAGGGAAACAGAGAAATTGAATGGAAATTTTCTTTCTTTTTACCCCAAATAATTGACTTTCTTGAGCAAAAATCAGCAGCGAAGATTCTAAATGTGATAGCTAAACGTCCTCGTAAATCTTTATAGATAATATTAGTTGGTATTGTACTTTTTTTTACTCCCTAATCCCATATTAAGTGTCCTATTTTTCATTTTTAGCAATTTTAATTTAAGTCTATTCTAAAAGTTAAAGTATAATTATTATACAATTCCACTCATTTTCTTTTTTTCTTTTCTTTTCTTTTTAAATTTACCTAAAATTAACATTTAACTAGGTAAATATAGTTCGGTATAAAAGTGAAATAACATGTTTAAAACCATCACTTTTAATCAATTCTTTTATTTCTAAAAATTTGTGCAAAAATCATCGGTAAATTATTTATGGATTGAGGGAGTATCAAAACAAATATTATTACTGCCAAAACCAGTCAAAAACTTGAGCGCTTGCCTAGCAAGTTATTGAGAAATTTGCAATTAAAATAACGCGGGGAAGCGTTTCCAATGCAGACCCACATATTCCATTACGTCACGGCTAACGCAACTAGTAAATTTCTCCGTACGTATAACAAAGGATCATGATCAAATGCTACCAAGAGCACTTATTGTAAATGTTAATCGCCAATCATAATTCTCCAAATCATTGGAGTAGTGTTCGCGTGACTATGTGATTGGACATTTCTCCCACGCCCTTTGCTTCCCAGGCTATTTTGTAAGTACCTTATTAAACACAATTAGTCATCCTCTTCTTGGAATCAGCAACAAAACCTCTCTTCTTGAAATCTCTAATGACTTTTCAACCTTCCAGGCCGCGCAGTCTCGTAACGGAGTCAAACCCAATTAACATTGCGTAGCGCACAATCTACCAGGCAGTCACCGTTATCTATAAATAACTCCGTATTTGTAATCACGAATTTGAAGAACCATTTTTGGTCCTCTGATTTGCTTGATTATTTCCAGATTATTTTTATGAACCTGTTTCGCTCACGTGTGTCAACCTCAGTCGTATCTAGAATGGCCGGAGAGCTAGGATCCTCTGCTTCCGTTCCCACCACCACATCATCATCATCATCATCATGGGCAAAAACAAGATCTTTGTGGCCTTCTATTCTCCGTTGGATCCCCACTTCCGTCGATCACATTATCGCCGCCGAAAAACGCCTTCTCTCTCTAGTCAAGTAAGCAATCCCCCTATTCCTTCTCTCTTTCGTCGTAGTCGAGCTAAGCGAAACCCTAATTTGTGTGTAATATGGGAATTATAGGACTTCGTATGTGGTAGAGCAAGTGAATATTGGTTCGGGTCCACCGGGGTCGAAAGTACGATGGTTTCGATCTACGAGTGATGAGCCTAGGTTTATTAATACGGTGACGTTTCAAAGTAAAGAGGATTCTCCCACGCTTGTAATGGTCCATGGATATGGTGCTTCTCAAGGTTTCTTCTTCAGAAATTTTGACGCTCTTGCTAGTCGTTTTAAGGTCATTGCCATTGATCAGCTTGGGTAATTAAGCTTGTATTATCTCTTAATTAACATTAATCGTTTTCTTCTTTAACTCCCCGGCTCTCTGCTAACTCACCGGTTAATTTTGTGTACAGTTGGGGTGGATCAAGTAGACCTGACTTTACCTGCAAAAGCACTGAAGGTTAGTTAATTTTACATTTCTTCAGAGGATTTTACGTGTTAAGTACTTTGGAAAATGCTTTGTGTGCTTGGAAACGAATCATGTATGTTAAGTTTGGTAATGTAGAAACTGAGGCGTGGTTCATTGATTCCTTTGAGGAATGGCGAAAAGCGAAGAACCTTAGTGGCTTTATATTACTCGGGCATTCTTTTGGCGGGTACGTTGCGGCTAAATATGCACTCAAGGTGATTTGCTTTGGCTTGGTTGTTGGTATTTTGAGGATCATATGATTGCATTTTCTTCTTTTCTGATGATTGTTTGTGTATCTTTGTTATAGCATCCTGAGCATGTTCAGCACTTGATTTTAGTGGGACCTGCTGGAGTTTCGTCAGAATCGGAATCCAAGCCTGAGCGGCTCACCAAATTGAGGGCAACTTGGACAGGAGCTGTTTTTAATCATCTGTGGGAATCTAATTTTACTCCTCAGAAGGTTGTTAGGTATGTGTCCTTTCCCCTAGTCTGAGTGTTCTTGAACATTTCTTTAAAACAATCATTTTAGATTGCCATGTATAATCGTACACGTGCTTAGCCTTCATTAAGTTATTCTTCCCCATATAGTTGGTCTGTGGCAGCATCAGCTAACCCATGAGCCAAAAACTGGGAGTGAGATCAACATTTTGTTTTGTTGTCGGTTAAATTGTTTTGGTTTGAGTTCTTTAGGTACTTAGATCCAAAAAGATTCTCAATAAATGCCTTAAATAGGATTTTATTATGAAGTGTACTAGCTTCTGTAGAGAAAGAAGGTCTTTTTCCCCTCCTCTAGCTCCTTTTGTTACGATATTCCATCTCCATTCACCCATGGAGCACTTTATTCATAGTACCAGTATAATTGATGCATCAAGTTTCCTTTACCTTTCTGTTTCTGACAGTCCTGATCAATCCTTTTATCCAGAGGTTTAGGTCCTTGGGGTCCAGATCTCGTAAACCGCTACACAACTGCTAGATTTGGTGCCTATTCAACTGGAGAAGTTTTGAATGAGGAGGAGTCCAAATTGCTATCAGGTAGTGTGGGATACCATCTTTTGACATTGTGCACTCATTAGTAGGTACCTGATGCTTGCTCTTTTAACTGCAGATTATGTGTACCATACTTTAGCTGCCAAAGCTAGTGGAGAGCTGTGCTTGAAATATATTTTTTCATTTGGAGCATTTGCTCGGATGCCCCTTGTACAGAGGTCTGATAACCCCCCTTGTTTTTATATTAATTTGTTGCTCCAGTGTGTCAAAATACCTTCCTTCTGTGAATTGAAGTTGACAGCATTGTGTTGGCCAAATATTTTCTGCTCATATGTGAAACTAGAACCTATTGCTGCATCTGTGTTCATGGTTGAAAAAATGGTCTCTCGTCAGTGTCATGGGTGTTTTAGGTGCATGTAGGGTTTTATGCTGTTGCAAGCATCTACTCTGTTATTTAGGTTATTTTGATTGTTGGGGGCCTAGGAACTATAAAGGCCTAGAAAGCTTGGCACGGAATTTCATATCACTTGCTTGTGTAGGGTGGAGAAATGAGCTTCTTACAAAAGCCCGTTCTGCTGAGACCATTTCGTCTGTGAAATGGCATGCATCCGCTTTTGGTTGACCAAAAGAATGTTGGAAAACCCGGACATGGTGAAGAAAGAGCAAGCGAGTTAGAGGGTGCCAATGGGTTTTATTCAGAAACTTCGTGTCTTCCTCTTTGCAAATGAAATATGAGTATCTTCTAAAATGAATCTAGAACTTAGTTTTGAATATTAGCTAGCAGTCCTAGGGAAATCACTATTCCAGCATACGTCTATTTTCCAGCGCTAAACATCCTCTGATTTAGGACGATCATCATCTCATCTTAGATGAGCTTTGGATAGTTACCATAAATGATGCATGGATGCTTGCATTGCGAAATAGGATGCTTGTGCTTTCTCTTTTAACATTCAAAATAAAGTCCCACTGAAGAAGTTACTAGACACACCCATGTTTCATGTGCAGTGCATCAGAATGGAAAGTGCCAACCACTTTCATATATGGCTTCGAAGATTGGATGAACTATCAAGGTGCTCAAGAAGCTCGCCAGCATATGAAGGTCCCATGCGAAATCATTCGGGTCCCACAGGTCTCAATTCTTCTCAATTAGTATGATAAAAAAACTGTAGTAAAAATTTGATTCAGTGCTCATTGGATTTTTAATTTTTTTGCCAAACAACAGGGTGGGCACTTTGTATTTATAGACAACCCAACCGGGTTCCATTCAGCTGTGTTCTATGCTTGTCGGAGGTATATTTCACCTAAACCTGAAAATGAACGTCTCCCCGAAGGTCTCACGTTTGCTTAGAAAATTATCACTGTAATTTTTCAGTCATCTGTGTATAATTCATACGGGAAGGTTTCGTGGCTCCATCACAAATTCATATTAGCATCTCACAAAAAAAATATTCTATGCTGTACGTGTATGTCTGATGTACTCTTGTACGAGAATTGTATTGTACGTGGCTTTATATATTGAATAGTAGTACTTGTGGCGAATATGGGCTGAGGAAGTTGAAACTGAAAAAAGGGAAAGGGGAAAGCAATCACTCTAAAAAACAGTCATTTCATAACAGAAATAGAATGTACTAGTTATATTACCGTGTTTATGTACACTTTAGATATTTACCCGTGTTTCCTTTTGCTGTGTATTAGATAAAAGTTTTTAGTAAAAAATAAAATCGTAAGTTTTTTAAATTTATTTTTTTAAATAAATTATAAATTAAAAAGCTTATGAGAATTATTTGTGTTAATAAATAAAACAAATAAAGTGTTAATATGTCTAGTTGCAAGTTAAATAATTTTTTTTCAACGCAAAAGAATTAATATGTAGATATAATTAATATTTTTTTATATCAATTAAAAAATATATTTGTAAATTAAAAAGTCAATGTTTATATATATAATAAAAATTATATGTATTAATAAAAATATATAAAATATCAAGTTTATTTTTAACGTAACTTAAAAATAAAATAATATTGTAATTGCTATAATGAAAAATCATTTTCTTAGTCTATGTATAATAAATTTTAAAAAATATAAAGTGTGAAGAAAAAAACATTAAAAAATAAATAACAAAATAATAATAAAAATGAACAAAAAAATGTATAAATAGGCCAAGTGTAAAGAATAAAATAAATATATTTTTTTTTCAAAAAATGTAAAGATAAAATAAAAAAAACATTAATATCATGAATTTGGTATGCAAATTTCAATTGTTTTTTTTTAAATACCAGGTATGTAGTATACCCAAATATGTTTTTTTACATGAAAATTTGAAAGTGTCATTTGAAAAATCTATGCAATCATTTAAATAAATAAATTGATAATTATTTATGTAAAAAAAAAAAAAAAGATCATTGACAATAACCAAGAAAGAAAATGTATAGATGACATATTTACCCGATTATGTTTACCAAACTTTTTTATTTAAATAAATTAAAGATAAATCCACCCTAAAAACTATAGCTTAAATAATAAATACAAATAAAAATGAATGAATAAACCCACACTATAAAAAATATTACGAAAAGTCGAACACATCAGAAAAATATAAGGAATGGATACCTGCCAATATTATGGAAACATATATATATAATCCTTAAGTGAACTCGGCACCCAATCCAGGTGAACAAATCAAACACATGATTTATGACATGAAATTGGAATGACCCTATAAATAGCAAAGCAAAAAAAAAAAAAATACTGACAAAAAAATATTTGAAAAAAATGCTTTTAAAAAAAGACCAAACTAAACTTGGGCTAATCTGTTAGATATATGACCTGGTTTATGAGACTAGGGTGACCCCATTAAAGATAAACCTAAAAAAACAACGAAGCAAGATTTTTGACCAAACAAATATTGAGAAATGAAATTGAGAGGAAAATGTCAATAAAAAAAACAATGCTAAACAAAACAAATAACAATTAAAAGAATTAGGTCTAAATTCAACATAAAACTAACTGAAATTAAACTTTAAAGGAAAATTTAAATGAAATTAAATGTTTAGGGATAAAATTGAAAAAACAAATCAATTAAAAAAATGATTGAAAAAATAACAATTAAAATAATTGGCACCAAATTTAACATAAAAATTCAGTAAAAAGGAATTTTCAAGGATGGAATTGAAGAAAAACAAATAAATCAATAAAATGATTGAAAACAAAAAAAAAACAACAATTAAAAGAATAAGAACCAGATTTGATAAAAAAAAACTAACAAAATCAAACAATCATGAACGAAAACAAAAATAAAATCTATTTAGAAACAATCATGTAAATAAAAGAGTTGCAATTAAGAGAAGAAGTATTAAATCAAAAGACAACAGAAATTGAAGGCCTGGTATAATTTTTTACCTGACCAACACGCAATTCGATGAAGAAAGAGAAGGGAAAGAAAAAAAAGAAAGGAAAAGCTAAGTAGCGTGAAATCAGACCTCACTACTATATACGTGCCACACATAGAAAAAGAGGATGCAAAGACACATCAAATAATACGGAGTAAACTTGATTTCAACCACCACCGTCAACCGCACACACCGCTTGAAGGTTGCCGACGTATGCCAGGCATGCATCAGCAGTTTTTTTTTATGTGCACAAAACAAAAAATATAACAATAACAAAAAAAAAACCTTATGAAGAAATTACAATCATGCCCTTGAAGCCAAGACTAAAGAAATCGAATGGCAAGGATAATGGAGTAATTTAATTGTTCATAAAATTATAAAAAAATGAAAATGCTCCTAGAATGAAATAACAATAACAATAAAAAAGGAAATAACAATCAAGCATTTGAAGCTAAGGCTAATAAATTTGCATAGTAAAGGTAACTGCATAATTCAACTATTTATGAAAACATTGAAATTACCATATGGCACTTGGATCAAAGGTCTAATTGTTTATTCTTTAAAGGCAATACTGTAATTGCATTGTTATTATAAAAACAAAAAGATGATGCTGTTCCCAAACAAATTAAGAATGACAAATTAGTTGTATGTAAAGACCATTTTAATCTCTCTCTAGTACAGCTTTAAAATTAAAAAATAAAAAGTAAAACTGTAGCCTTAAACATATTTACTGTAGACTCAAACATATTGTAATGTAGAAAATTAAAAAATAAAAAGTAAAACTGTAGCCTTAAACATATTTACTGTAGACTCAAACATATTGTAATGTAGATAAGCTACAACGAAAAACACACGCAATTTAGTATCCTACTTAAGAGCCTGTTTGTTTGCGTGGTTGCTTCTGCGTTTGAAGCAACCACAGCAAAACAAATGTTTGGTTACAAAAAAAACGCGCAATTTATTTTTGATGGGGCCCACAATAATTCACGTTTGAAACACGATTTTGCCGAAGCAGCTCCAAGCTGCTTTTCTTCAAACAGTGTTTCAGTGAATAGTGCAATTCACTTGCACTGTTTGCGTGAACAGTTTTAGTTTTTTTTTTCAGTGTTAATTTTTTTTCTTGGAAAAAAAAACTAATTTAGAGTGAATTAAATTCATTCGCAGTGTGATGTGAACAATATTTTTTTTCCCGAAAAACTAGTGTAGAGTGAATTAAATTTATTCGCACTGTAATATCAATTTTGTACCTGATAATATTTTATCTAATTTTATTACACGCTCAAAAAATTATGAAAACTGTAGTTCTTATCGGATGAATTTTGTATGTAATGGAATTATAGACGGTTTAATGGAATAATAAAAAATATTTTATATAAAGTATTATTTATTTTATGATGTAATAGTAGTAATTAATTCTATAATATTTAAATTTAAAACCATCAATATATATATATATATATATATATTACTTATTTTATAACCTCAATTTAAAAAGCATTATTAACTAAATACATTAAACTATTTTTTGTTCAACCTCAATTTTAACCAAATATATATAAATAACATACCAATCTCAACTAAAAATACTTTTTATAAAATAATTTTTTTCAAAACACAACTACAAAAGCTATCATAATAGCAAACACGGGGACTTTGGGCGTATTGAAATCTGCTGCAGGCTTGATTGAGCGGCGAGCCGAATGAATGAGGTGGCTTATTAAACAGCGCCTTAAAGTCGCATGTTGTTGCAAAAACCGAAACGAAAGATCTAAGGAAGTGTGTGCAACTTTATAATGCAGTCACAATTAATAAATTCTTTATCAACGTTTATGTTTTCCAGACCCCCCCCAATAAAAAATAAAAAATAAAAAAATAAAAATAAAAATCCTAGCTAGCGCCTAAAGAGTGAATCCCTGTCGATCGTTTATGTTACCACTTAGAAACAAAAATGTCACCTTCGTAGAGAATCCAGGCCCCGCAGTCTTAATTTCACTTGAGAGAACCCCACTGTAATAAGAATGGAGTCGAATTTTCTCGAGAGGTCCATTGTCAAGTGTCAGAACCTTTTTTACTGCTTACTGCTCTAACTTTGCTATGGAGTAAAGCAAGACCAAAAATCTCACCTCTCTGTTAAACCATAGCCCAGTATAGTAAACCGGAGCAAGCATTTTTGTATAGAACGCAGTAAAATTTGGAGATGAAAAGAAGGGATGAGAAATTTCTTTGAAGTACAATTTGACAATGACAAGTCCTCAAGTTAAACACCGATGCTTTTGTCCTCCAATGTCTTGACCCTGTTGATGGGTAGTGGGGACTGGGTTCTCTCTGAAACTCTGAAACCCGTCTGAAGATTCCTTGTCATACTTACAGTATTTGTTTTTAAAGAATTTTTTTTTATTTTTTTAATTTATTTTTGATATTAACATATTAAAAAAGTAAAAATATTAAAAAATCAATTTAAAAAAAATCAAATTTTACAAAAACACCCCAGGGCCACCGGCACATACACATAGCTCATACTGTATTTCTACACATCCATAATTAAAACCTGAAGATGAAGTGGTTGGGACCCTATAGCCAAAACCATACAACTTTCGTGCCACTACAATCGACATGACAGGACCAGGGGCCAGCGATTCTGCGAGGATTCTTAACCCTTACACGTTTAATCCAATCGAGATCCTCTACTTCAAATTTGATCAAATCAGCTCCTCCAATTCCAATTAAAAGAAATTTAAAGTTTTATTTCCAGTCTCATCATAGTGATTGGAATTAATATGGGTTTTTAAATGTAAATTAATTCAGATAAAGGGGCCTATATCGCCCTTAAATGGTAGCGAAAAGGCCAGTATGACTATATATTTGTAGTAGGAGAACTCATATGAATATATATAAGAAGTCGAAGGACCATATTTGAATTTAAGCACCTGGAGTCAGTCAGGGGACCACGTGCTGGTCAAAACTTTAAAATCCAACGTGGCAACGGCTTCAATATCTGACTGGCTAATTATCAGGCCTTTTTAAAAATCCTGGCAGAGAGACACTTTCACGGATCCTGACGCCTTCCATTTCCTGTTTCCGATAAAGACACCTGGGTGTTACCGGTCTCATCAACGGCTACTTTTCCCTTAGCCCTATGTTCGCCACGTGTCATATCGGGTTCTGGCGGGAATCAGGGTTTTGGGTCCTCCTACATGGAGGAATCACGGGAATAGATCTTCTGAGTTTTTGACCATTAAATAGAATAGAATTAGAGACTTTTAGATGCCTTTCTGATTTGTATTACAAAATAAAGTATCAAAACAATATTTGACTGGGATCATAAAAATTAGGGATTAAAATGTAAGATTATTTTTATAAAATCAGTTAAAGATTATATTAGTTCTTACTTCAAAATGTATGGAAAATGAATTTTTTTGGAAAAAATAATATTTGGTTTATTTAAAAGATAAAAATAAATTTAAATATTTAAAATTAACTAGATTAAATTATTTTATTTTAACTATATCATAGCTGGATTATAATTAAATTGTTTAGTAGATCTATTTACTAAAAACATATATTGATTTGATTATTACTTTTTTTACTTATATTCTTTATAATATCTATATGTTTTTATAAAAATAATTCATTTCTTAGTTTTTTTTAAATGTTTAATTCTTTTTAAAAAATGCTCAATTTAAGCTATATTTTTAAATGTAATTTTATTATCTTATTAACAGTATACCGAAGCAATTCATTATTAAATAATCTAATATATATATATATATATA
>Ga0307510_10000583_pt1 | contig 36833 bp, 61 predicted proteins | sample 12_EM_MG_FD_207224 | JGI IMG/M metagenome (GOLD analysis project Ga0307510, IMG submission 207224) | Populus trichocarpa ectomycorrhiza microbial communities from riparian zone in the Pacific Northwest, United States - 12_EM | ecosystem: Host-associated > Plants > Roots > Unclassified | place...
GATGTACACGTATACTGTAAGTTGTATCTTAAGACACATGCAAAAGCCAGTATTGTTCGGTCGACTCACTTTTTTCGTGCTCGAAGCAGCTACTGCCAAAATCGATGACCTTGATGGCACTTTTGGTAGGGTGACGTAGAAGCACATTCTATGCAATAATGTCAGTGATCGTTGACAACTATGCGACGTAGTCACCTCGGGTTTAAGGTCACAGTGTACAATGCGGTGATGACGCATGAGAGTGAGCGACATGAGCATTTGACTCGTGAAACGACGGATGAGAGCAGTCGTAAACCCGACGAAGCCGTTCGCCTTGATCAGCTTGTATAAATTAATGCTAAGAAGTTCCATAGCAATGCAGAGGTGATTCTGGAAGTAGAAGTGCTCTGTCATCTTGACGACATGGTGTTTCTCCTCTGGATCCTAAGATATGGAGTAGGCATGACTGATCAAGATAATGGGGAGAGTCACATACCAAATGGTGTAGATTATCCAATATCTTATTTCAACAAGGGCCTGATGATGGAACTGCTTCTTGTTCCAAATAACCTTGATTGCAACGGACCCTCCTGTAGCATGATCTTGGCAGCTCAACACTTGTCCAAAAACGAGGCTATCCATGACTTCGTAACAGTAGCCAAGATGGTCCCAATCGATGACAAGATAATCACCCTGATCATCGTTATAGCCATAGTTGTTTGTGGACTGGTCTGGGTGAGCAGGCTTCTTTGCGCTATCAGCCCCGATGTAGTACACCGATGAGTAATCGAGGATCTCCTGCCGCTTGTACTTGGACAGATGTTGTCGCTGACTGCTCTTGAGCAGAGCTTTAAACATTGTGAGCAATAGCAAAATAGGACAAGTACAAACAGAAACTCACCGGAAGGACTCTGGGGAGGCGTAGGTGGTAAAGGTTCTGGAAATCGTAGCAGCACGTCCAATTCCTCCTGGGTGGCACCATGCGCCAACTTTTTCTGTCGCTGACGCTTGATATACTGGAGTATTTCCTCATCACCTAGGAGCTCCTCCTCATCAACAGAGCTGGGAACAGGAGATGGAGTTGATAACGATAAGCAACTTGATGACGATGTAGCAACTTGATGGGTATTGGGCAAATTGGACGATCGTGAGTGGGTGCACTATGGCAGGTAACGCAGGTGCAAGCGCACGGTGACGAGGGCGGCTTCTGTGTGGAGAAGAGAAAGGGATCCTCATGGTAGCTAGCATGGGATGGGACTGATCAGGACGCAGAAACAAGCAAGGGACCAGTGAGGACTCACCTCCTAGAAAGGGACTGGGAGGGAATTGGGCACCTCGGGTGGTGCGGCAACAGGGACGGGGGCAGCTCTGATAGTAGTGATTTGGGTTGTGAGGGAGACGCCAGAGGATGGGACCGGTCAGGACACAGAAAAAAGCAAGGGAGTAAGGGGCACACTCACTGGAATGTTCGAGGATGAGTCTGGTCTGACGGAAAGAAAGCAGCCAGCCAAAGCAGGTGGAAATGGTCACGACATGAAAACAAGCAAGTAGTCAGAACAGAAAGAAAGTGAGCGAGCAAGGGGAAAGGCAGAGGACAGATCCTGTCGGGACACAGAAAGGAAGTGAACTGGCAAGGCGCTGGAGAGGGCAGTGGATGGGTGGTCTGAGGCGACTTTGAGTCGCGACTCAAGTCGAGTCAACGGTCATTGGAACTGCGACTTTTCCCAGGATCGGTCTGGTTAACCAAGTCGCAAAACGGCCAGCTTCGGCTTGCCGGGCTGGTTCTGAGCCAAGTCGCAGCAACACTAAACGACTCTACGACATGGTCACAAAAGAAATCCTCTTAGCCATCGTCAAAGAAAGAAATCTTCAAAAGAGAACCATTCTTCCCTTCGGCACATTATCCCCTCATTATCAAACCCTAAAAGATCAAACATTCCTTGAAGGACTTTGAACCCTCCTTAAAGGTCGTAAGAGAATTATGAGGAGCAAGTCGCCATCACCTGTGTTCATACCTGGTCCAAGCCCCTCAGGAGGAACAGGAGGACCTACCATCGTTGTCCCAGAACTACCGTCATCAGCCCCAGTTACTGCACCACCACCTCATATTGGACCAATACCAGTCATCTGACCATTCATCCATCCATCATCGTCTCTACCTAAAGAGGTCATACCGTTACCACCAGTTGTACCAAGAGTACCCTCACCACCCCTTGTGAACCCATCGCCGTTTGTCCTAATGCCCACCTACCCTAGTCCACCACCTGTGGAACCACCTTGAGTCGCTTCACCACTACTCCCCCTAGTACCCTGGGGATCACATTGACAAGAGTATTCATCAATGGAACAATACGAACCGCCAGTCCCAATGGATGAAACACCCGACCCAATCAACGTACCCTTACACCCATCCTTAACAACATCGATGCCAGCCACCCAACAAACGGAAAGCATACCGTTGCCACCAGTCAAGTGGACCACGCCTTCCTTGCTTGACCTCATTCCCCTTCCATGGGATATGCCACCGTTCCCAAAGATTACCCCACAGTCATCGCCCCCAGTTGCATCGTCGTCACAACTCCTTCCTGAACCACAAACATTACCCCCAGTCATACCCTTGTCAGAATTCCCTCCTATCGTCTCAATGACACTCAGTCAAACTAAACCCCTACTACCTAGACATCCGGATTCAAGGACATTGTCAGGAGACAGACCTACTCCACCGGAGTGGCAAGAGTTCCAATGACCACCAATCATAGGAAAATGAAAGGAACTTTCACCTGAAATGAAACCTTCACCCCTGGTAGCATCATCATCACGACTACCACGAATTCCACTCATTCGAACCACTCCCTTATTTGAAAAAACATGGAGAATTCACTTGTAAGGAAGGACCACTCTGGAAAGAATCACAACCTTCCCCTAGTACAGGAAAGCGACAAGAATCACCACAACATGTTGCAATGCCGCTCAAACGTGAGCGAAGTGATCCGGAAATAGAACAATCAATGAGTCCTGAAGAACAACCCACCCCTCCTGATTCCCCTGGGCTCGTTCCTACCCCCCCTTACTCCCCAAAGATCACCGCGGTTTCACGACCCACAATAATGATAAGCTCAGGAAGGTCAATTAGTCAAAGCTCCCCCGTAACCACAGCTCTATCAACACCCTCTAGTTTTGGACTTGCCAACCTTTATAGAACTCCAGTTCAAACAATTGTTGAGATCGAAGACGAATTCATGGAGGAAGGAGAAACATCAGATTCCGACTTGTCAATGGAGGAAGGACAAATCACAGACACAAGGGAATCCACTCTGGACAGCATGGATATTGGGATACCTTGTGTACCGTCTGACTGGATGCAACCCTCTTCACCCTAGGTCGTGTGGTAACAACCACTCTAGGAAGGGCGTCATGTTACAATCCTGAGCCCTATCTTCATTTTTCCATTATTTTCCACCATTTATTCTGCGCTCTCAGTCACTTGTTCCCCACTCGTTCCCTTACGCGCCGCTCGGACCGCCACCAAATCACCTGACAAGTCACTTGATGGATCACCTGACCATTCCGCAGTCAGATATCACATGCCATCACTCCGCAGTCCGCAGCACTCCACAGCATCACCATTTAACCCTTTATGGATTGCCAGCTCATTGCCACATCATGATGAGACCGCCAGCTCATGATGGAGCTATACTTAGAACTGCCAGCTCATGATGGACCTTACTATATGTGACAGTATTATTCTGTGACCTCTGTGACCTGTTACTTCTCACTTGTATATAAGTGCTCATACTTTTAGCAGTTAGGCCCTAAGCCTAACTTGGTTTTCAATCCAAGACTTGTAGCTTCCACCCAGGACTCTCAGAGTCAAACAGCCCGAACCCTCAGTCGCTTCAATCCCCTCTTGAAGCTCCCCCCCTTTCATCATCTATCAGAACACTCAGGAGTTGCCCTTATCATCGGGGACTTACTTGTTATACTGTGTAGCCAATTGGTACTGCGCTACTCATGTGATTATTGCCTTAGGAGGACAACCCACTAAGCAATCCCAGTCGTCGCCAAACCAACCCATGCACGTTGCGTCTTTAAGGCCCTTGGACCTTAACACAATACAACTGTTGTCAAATCCTTCACAGACCATCTCCTTATTGCCCAGTACACTCTGAGTTGTCTCTAGCACTACTAGAGACTCTCTACTTGTTTATTCACTTGCCACCAGTACAAGTCTTAGTACAAGTTGTACTATTGAGGCTTGTTGCAGCCTTAACATCCAAGATTATCTGCAACGATACTTATTCCAACAAGTCTTGGCCAAGCATGTTCACACTCCAGGAGATCAAGCAGATGGAATGGGCAATGTGCTCCTATATGGAGTGGCAGCTCAACATCAATCCCTCAATGCTGCGTGATTTTCAACATTGCATTTACCAAGATTCCGCTGCATCCCACTTGCCTCAAGCCACCCCCGCAAACTGCCTGCACACACACAACACAATGAGCATGTCACATTTTTGTGCATGTTCAAATAGGTGACTCTTTTTTCATTTTTTTCCCCCCTGACTTTGTGTGCTCTGCCCTCTGCCCTCTGCCCCTGACAACCCACACACCTCCCTGTGCGCCCTTGCGCCCAGAAGTCAAAGCACCCATGCCATCGCAAGGCCCTGACAAACACCCTCCTGATGCCATCCCTGCGAACACCTCCCCCATGCGCCTCCCTGCATGCCCTCACCAAAGCCATGCACACACACGACACCTGTGAGGCCTGTGGAGGTTGGTGTTTCTGGTGAGTCTGTTTTTCACATTTTGTTTTGCTTTTTGTTTTTTTTTTCCCATCCTGTGCATTTGCGCACCCTCTCAACATGCACCCTCTAGTGTTTTAAGGTCCAGTCTAATGGACTGCAAATTTAACTGAGACTGGACTGGACTGGACTGAAAAAAGACTGGACTGCAGTCTCAGTCCATCCCAGTCTTAGACCAGTCCAGTCTACAGTCTAAGGGTTTCCAGGATTTTACTAGACTGGTCTAGACTTTTTTTTTTGGATATTAAAAAGGTTATTATCAAAATTCTGAAAAAGAAACTTTAGGTGCACATGCAAAGACCAAGGCACCTACACCTACACAAGTGCACAAAACACAGGCTCTTAACTTGGTTTTTATCATCCTGCCCACTACATTCAATGACACAACCCCAGACACAGGCCACTATAACTACAAAAACAAAGATATATGGCCCTACAAAGAAACAAAGTTCCACAAAGACAACAGTGCAATGTGCCCACAAACGAAAACCTGACAATGATCCAATGGACAGTGACAACTCAGATTCCTCCAACCCTGAACCTGTGTCACATAGGAAATGCACAAAGCAATCAGCAGACAATGAGATAGATGCAGCTGATAACAAACCTGAGGTTGTAATTGACCTGGTATCAGGTAGCAGTGGGGATGATACAACATCATCCAGTGATGAGGTATGAAGTTCAACCTATTTTATGGCATTGAGGTTAACATGTCAACAAGGGTGATGGGCTGGAGTTACAACACCGTATAGCAGCCCCCATGGAAGTTCCAACCAAGAAGGGTCTAGCAAATGACCTTTGCCTCATATTTACCAATAGTGTCAAGGTAAAATTTGTCCAGAAAGAGGGGGGGTCTATGTTAGAAAAGGGGCAGTGGTGTAAGCCATGCAGGTGAGTAATTGGTCATTCAAAAAAAGACAGAAAACTTACAAGAACCTTTAAGAGACAATGTGGCGTTTGTCCAGAAGGAAGGGAAACAAAAGGCCTTTCACACAGGCAGCAACTCATCCTGTCATGTCCATATCTGTCAGCATTATAACCTCTACCAGGCAAAATGCAAAGAAGCAAACATACCAGAGCACCATTGGGCAGTCCTGCATCCAATCTGGAATGAAAGGGAAGCATCACAAAAGCATGGCAAGGTGCAAGTGACATTGGACTCAGCAGTGACAAAATTGGTGGAACCACTGGTGTTTACTCAAGAGAACCTGCTTCATGTAGTTACTCAGTTTATCACTGTTGATGACCAGGTAAGAGACTTACAGTTGAATTCTTGAATTCTTGTTGATTCCATGTCACTGGTCCGTTAGTTGCTTGCAGTTGCAAATAAGGTCACATTTCAGAACTGTTTGGTTGCAATGAGACCAAAGTTGACATTGTCTGATCTACCAAGCACCCACGATGTTGTCAGCCACCTACACAATGAGTTTGTACGTTGGATGCGTGAGCTGGAAGCAGAAATTAATGTACTTAACAATTTTCACGGCATGAGAAACTTACTGATGTACCAATGATGATTAAGGTGGCCCTGGGGTCGGTCTCAGTGACTGCAGATAGCTGGACAGTTGATACAATGAAGGCCGGGTTTCTTGGTATAACAGCACACTGGATTGAGGTCAAGGCAGGGAAATGGACATTGTGAACGGAATTTATTGGGTTCCAGTCAATATCAGGTGACCACAGTGGGCAGAATCTGGGGTGATATGTTAAGGGCCAAGGACCCTAAGGTGCGATGTGCACGGGTTTGTATAATGGCAGCGGGACTTGTATGTCTAGGGATAGCAGGTAGCGAACACTGGCCCTAGGATGCTGCTGGGGTGACTCGTCTGCAAGTATGCACGACAGCAATGACTTGTACTTCAAGGGTTCTGCGTTTAGCAGGTCCTATCCCTTGGATGTGCTGGTATGATGGGTCTGCACACGTGCAAGACACTAGTGGGGATAATGGAAGATGTAGAGCGGAGTCTCGACGACGTTCGAGACGACTTAGAAGGGATGCGGGCGAAAACTGAAGGCGCTGTGGAAGCTACAACACTTGGGATTAAACCAAGTCAGGCTTAAGGCCCAACTCTAGGAAAACGCGAGGCTTTATATACATGTGGGGAGGCTGTATGACTCAGGCATAATACGACGAGTACTTGTACTAGTAACGAGTCATGGCCCAAAAGATGGAGTCATATACTGCGGAACTGACTCACGTGTGAAGGTAACAAAGAGGGAGTCAGTATGAGTCGCAAAACAAGGCTATGAAGAAGGTATAGTAAGTGGGCCGAGAATCCGGAAGCGAGGCTGAGGTAAGCGAATAGAGACGAGTCAGGGGTAGGGATAGGGTCATGTGAGGTCAGGTGAGGGAGTATTAGGTGATGTGCAGGTGACTTGGAGCAGGTGATATAGGACAGGTGACTTTGAGGAGCAGGTGACTGAAATGGCATGTGACTGGTCATGTGGGTGGTCAGGTGACTAGTCAGGTGATTGGTCATGTGATCGAGATGGATGGGTGGTTGGTCACGTGATGGGAAAGGCTTAGTAAGCAGGTGAAAAATGAAAAATGCACCCTGCGTAAGCCTAAGAATGTAACACGATACATTGTGGGAGTGTTTGACTGGGTTGGGATTATGGGCAAGAATCACTCAAAGGTACGTTACACTGGACCAACACTTTCAATGGGGCTCCGTTTTTCTGAACACCTGAGAGTTGCTCACCACCACACTCAACAATGCATCAAGTAACATGATACTGTGCAAAACAGTCAAAGATATCCACCTACGGTGAACACTTACTCATTGGTGGGCCAACAAGAACCAATTGCCGTCAGTTGTTGGTTCTGTTGTCTCATGGATCTACTGACTGCATTACAGATGCCTTGGCCATGTTGTCAACCTTGCAAACATTGCTGTGATGGACTGCATCACAAAGATCGCAGCAGTGGAAACAACCACTGCCATCTGGGAGTATGACCTGTCCCTGCCCAACAACCGTGTGCTCAATGGCTCGCTTGATGTAGTTGCAGCTGTCTGAACACTTTCAATCAAGGTTCTGGGTCAGCCCTTGTTATTTGTCTCTCCCATCTAACTTGTTATTATAGATCCAGTCTTCTAGTCGGCACATTGAGGCATTCAAAGCCCTTCAACTCGAATTTGGAATCGTCAACGCCCTCAGTATCCCCCTTCATAGCAATGTAAGGTGGGGAACTGCCTATTGGATGCTGAGTGTGTCGTACAGACTCCGTTGGGTATGGCTTTTTTTCCCTTTGATTTCCCATCACTAACGTCAAATGATAGGCTATCAATCTCTTCATCTCCAGTGCCGATCATTGCTATGGCCCTATCACGACCATTCAACGCAAAGGACAAGTTGTCAAACACATCCCATGGTCTGCATTTACGTTTTCCAAGAGGGATTGGGAAAGGATGAAAGAAGCAGTGGAAATCTTAGATGTGCATGATTCATGTCACCATTCCTTTCTGTAAAACTAATGCTTCTCTGATGTCCCAAGGACTCTAATGGGGTACAGCAGTACTTCTCCACTAAGAAGCATCCAACACTATGGCACGCTCTTCCTGCAATCAAGGAGCTGCAAACTGCCTGGGAAGCCAAGCGGGATGATGCTCACTTCTTGGCCTATCGAACAGCAATCGACGATGGATGTCGTAAGCAGTACTCGCACCCCCCAGTCTCAGCTACAAACCCGTAACTTCAGCATCATGTGACTGTGGGAACATATCACATGACCCTACATGTGACTTATCACGTGACCCCTCCGCCACTTGTACATCACGTGACTTATCAGCACATGACCCTGGGAACCTACGACCCTGTGACCCTGGGAAGATAACATATGACCTATCAAGGAACTGGTCATCAACAATGTCACATGACAAGACGCGCTTTGGACATGCATCTAATCCATTGATCAACATGTGGCAGATTGTGGGAACAATCAACAAGACATGTCCACTAAACAATCAACAAACATGTGACGTGACTCAATCAACGAAGACGCGACTCATTGGGGCTAGACCCTAATCGAGATGTATAATGTAATCTGCAGTTACTGCACATTGACTGCGCAGTCCCCCATTACCTGTAATTGTACCTACCCTAAACTGCGCACAGACCACCCTGTATTAGTATATAAGACCTACGAATTTAGGTGAACAGTCCTCAGACTGTTCTCTTGTCAATCCCCACACTGGAGCCTTTCAAAGCTCCCTCATCGTCAGCAGCCCGCCCCTTGTCTTCAACAGCCTACTCTGTCCCACCTCTCCTTGCCTTCTGTCTCTTCCTCCTCAATGTCTCTTTGCTGCTCCTTTGGATCAGTCACCTTCAACTCCGCGCCATAGTCGAGTCTTGCTACCCATAAAGTAGTGAGTTCCCGACATTAGAACAGTCTCTTAAAGTTGAAGCTGACTGTTTGGAAGTGTCCTCACCTTCCCTCTCCGTCGCCTCCTGGTCTGACCTGAACACCATCTATCAGGAGAACTCCACTGCCGCCCTTGAGGTCATCAATAACGTCCTCAACAGTCCCCACAACACTTGGAATTACCCAAGTCCCGGAAGCCCCCGCCTCCAGTACCCCCCTAGCTCCACATCGTCCCCCGTCGTCACCTGGTTGCCCACCATTGCCTCCAGTCCCAAGCTCCATTTCAAGTTTGTTGTCCCCAGCTTTCCCTTCCTTGAACCCACTGGCCCTGGCCCCTACAATGTCTACATTCCCCAGTCCCCCCAGTACTCCACCTCGTTTGCTGACACTGGCATCACCCTTGTCAACCCAGACACCCTTGAGCCCACCCCTGTTGATCCCAACCCCTACGTTGTCCACTCCCCATCCCTGCTCACTCCCGCACCCACCCTCGAAGCCCTTCATGCCGCTGCCGAGTTCGACCTCAAACAACTCAGAGCAGACACCACCGCCCACGTTGTCCGTCTTGCTCAAACTGAGCTTGACTCCCTCCTTCCCCCACTCACCCAAGACAGCTGGTCCCATCTCCAGCTTACCAGCAATATCACTGACCACATCTCGATCGAGGACATTCCCATCAAGAATATTCCCCCGCCCATCATTGAAGCACCCGTTGCCACCATCGCTTCCCCCGCCCTGCCGTCACCCGTTGCTTGACCTCTCCCCATATTTTATCCTACGGTCAACATCGCCCCCTTTGAGTACCTCTTTGCTGCCCTGCCTTGCCTCCCTGCCAATGGCCACCCTCACCAGTACATGGTCCACTACGAGCAGGACCGCCATGTCTGGTTTTCATCAGAGGAACTTGTCAACAGTAGGTTCCTCAATTACATCCCCCAGGCCCAAGACCTCAACACTACCACACCCCTGTACTTTGTCACCCCCTTCCGCGCCAACGCCCACCACTCCATCAACATCCACTCTGACAGCACCCTTCCCCCAGTCCACATCTGTGCCAAAGTAGGCAAGCACCCGTGGTCCCCCAACTTCCCCTTTGGCTATATCAAGACCACCTTTTTGGACTTGATTAAGTTTGTCTTTTCTTGTTTCCCTCCCCTTTGGCTCACTCACTTTGAAGGAGCCCTCGTCCCTCTTGTTGCATATGACTTTTTAGACGGTTGTACAGCCATCCTTTGCGGCCACTTACATTTCACAGAGCAAGGGATCCTTTTTGTTAACCACAGTACAAGAATTACGGACTTGTTATGCACAGACCCCCAGTTTTCTTGTTTTGTACCCACTCCTTGTGTCCCTGCTAAACCTTTCGATTTCATTACACCCCCATCTGAAAACCCTTTGTAATACTTTTAAGTAAGTTACAAAGGACTTATATTGGTGTAAATAAATCAAAGGTTTAACCTGTCTCCCTTTTGTTTGTCTTAAGTGGCAAACTTTTGTGAAGAAATCTTGAGACAAACCTATTTGAGAATTGCCAATCTCCAGGAAAAAGTCCAACTTACCTATTGGAGTGAACATCACTTAGTACCTCAGGATCTCTTAGACATCCTCCCCTTTGGTCATCTCTTCAGCGCTCAACGCTTCTATCATTATATTGATTACCAACTTATCAACATCCTTAATGCAGCAAGACGTTGCACTGCATATTGGCAACTCTCTGGCGCCCATAACTTCGACCAATCCCCAGCCACCCAGATCTCCTTGTTCTATGACGAAACCTTTTTCTGGCACTACTTTGTCCTGTCACACAGGCCGGAAATTATCATGCAGATCCAAGCCAGACACAGAATCAGATTTCTATCTAGATTTTTCGTGTCGGAAACCAAAGTTGAAGTGGAATTCAACGAAATTCGACTACAGACAAACCCAAGCAGAGAATTCACTTCAACTAACTTGTACCAGTTCATCTACAGCGACGAACGCATCCTCACTTATCAGTGGAACAACCGCGCCTGGACCACAGACCTCCTTACCCCACATACAAGTCTCATTGATCCCCCTTCCCATTTTACCCTCCCCATTACCCAGCCAAATACCCAGGGAAGAGACACCGAATACCTGGAACGTTTCCAGCATATCCTCTTGGAACCAGATCTTCTCATGCTCAATTCATCCTATCATGACAGCGTGGACAGTTCTTTACCCCCCACTCTGGTTGGTACCCCTCAATCCAGTCCCCCAAGCACACCTGAGTCGGTATATCAGCGTGCCCAAGAGATCACCTTTTCGAACAACAACCTGGATCTTTGTTTCTGCGGAATCGACCTTTGTCGTTGTGATAGCCGTTACCCTGGAACTCCCCCCACCCCACTTGGAATCCACCTCTGGGACCCCCGATTCTTCAGAGCAGGACCTATAGAAGGTCTCCATTACAACCGACAACCTGGCCAGTCTATGTAACAGGAGAAATCACTCAGCCCCAGCCCAGGAACAAGGACACTTCATACCCTCTAACAAAAGAGGAAGACACAGACTCTGCCAAACCCAGAACTTTATTGAACGAAGGCCCCAGCCCATCCCCTCTCCCCAAGTTTATAGAGAACCAACCCCACCCCCAAATCCTTTCACAGTACCCATTACTCATCACATCCAGGAAGTCCTACAAGGACTATACAACGCACTACCAAGGATCGAACAACCATTACCCCCTACTCCCCATAGTCACCACACCAGCGTCTCAGGAAATTCCAATCTAGTTGGAGCTACCTCCCAAATCTACCTACCAGAAGTTATTTACCTCAGTGTCACTGCCCCTACAAGAAATTGTACAGAGCTCCACATCTTCAAGCAACATTGTTTGTTCCTCCTACAGAATCGTACTGAGAAACATATTAGCCACCCCTTGACAGAGTTACAAACTATCACTCTGCATATCGGGGCCTTTAATAAATTCTTTTGGAAATACCATACTTTGATCACAATCAACGGTATTCTAGAGGATTATAGAGGCATTACCTATCATAGTGATACTAGAACTCCTTGTCTGGTTAAAGTGTGTACAATTTTCTACAGTTGGGATAACCCCAGTTATACAGTCACCCTTGCATGACCTCTTGGCAAACTATCCTTGACAACTTTCCACCCAAAGACCAACTAGACCTTACAGAAGAAGAACAGATGTATATACCAGTATACGCCACTAATGCCTTTGCCGCAGACTATAAAGACACTAGGTGTCTCTTTGCTCTTTTTCTGGAACCAGCTATCTGGTGTAAAGGAGTAGGAACTACCTGGAGGTTTACTTCAGATAACACAGAACTTACCACAAGGAAATTTCAATTTCTTGTTTCACACCTTGACAAAGTCCAGAACTTCGATTTTGTACAAAGAACTGCCACCTACAACAGCAAACAGATCAAGTGGGATACCCTATACCCCAAGTGGAAGTACCTCAACAACCGGAAGGTACATTTCCAAAGTCCTAGTACTTCTGAAGCAGAAGAAACCAAACCCTCTATCCCCGGAGAATTTGAGAAAGACGAAAGCAATAAATCCAACAAATCTGATACAGCTGACAAATCCAATAAGGAATCTACACATAGTAAATCCTCCACTGACGAAGACACACTCAACGTTAGCAACTTATTACAAGAAACTGAAACAAGGCTTGTTGCTACCATCCAGAAACTCACCAGTCGCCCCAGTACCCCAAGTCCCCAAGGAACCCCGTCTTGTCCAACAAGTATGCTTCCTGGAAGCTCCAAACTTTCAATACCAGAAGAAAGTTCACTTTCTACTCCACCCATGTCCAAAGGCAAAGCAAAGGAAGAACCTTTACCCCAGACCCTTGCCAGCTCTTCAAGATCCTCGCAAGCCACCCCAGTACCCACCACAACCCAGCCAGAGGCACCACTTGTACCAAAAGGAAACCCCAAGGAAGTACCACCGATCCCTCCTCACTGGCCACGTTTAGGAAGAACAGGCCCACCACAGAGACCACCTAGTCCCCCAGCACCACCCCCACCCCCAGTCATCATGGCAGGAAACGTCACAACTCCCAAACTCTTGGGAAGTACCCCTGGTCCCTATGATGGGAACCTAGCAAAGGCCCAGGCCTTTTGGAACACCTTGGCCAACTATTATACAATGAATGACATGGTCTACAATACCAACGACAAGAAAGTACCAGCAGCATTGACTAATTTCAAGACTGGTACTCGTGGAGGAGATTGGGCCAGTGATCGCATTGCTGAGGCCTTAGCAGCCAATCCGACCAATTACGGAACATGGGCCCAATTTCAGACTGCCTTTCAGAAGCAATTCATTCCCCCCGAAGTCCAACAAGAAGCTATTAGAGGGATGCACGACACACACATGGGCAATCGAGAATTTAACAACTGGTACCAAGATTGGACCCACCATGCTCGACAATCAGGTGTTGATGACAATACCAAGATGTATGCATTTAGACGATGCATTAACTCAGCACTCCAACAGAAACTAGTTGCCCTATCACCCCAACCAGCCACACTCCCAGACCTTGTCAACAAAGCTTGAGACCTGGATCGTTCCTTCCACATGTTTGCACCATGGTCCTATACACCCTCTACAGTAGGAGGATGCAGAAGAGGTCATTTTACCCCTCGAATTCGCGCAATTGAAGAAGAAGAGCCAACTGCAGAAATAAATGCAACATGTGGACGTGGTCAATTTTGAGGACGTGGTCGTGGAACCTCGTTTTATCGAGGAAAGCTCTCCCTGGAAGAAAGGGAATGCCACTTCAGAGAGAAACTCTGCATGTACTGCGGCAAACCAGGACACATTGCTACCAATTGTAATCTAGGCAAACACCCTGGGACTTCGTTATGTCAAATGGACTCTATCCTGGAAGACAGCATGGATAAAATGAGTATCCATGATAGTGTGGAAGCAAACGAGCTGTCCACCAACTACTTCGCACCTATTGATATGGATGTCACCCTCAAGACGTTGTCCATCTTCAATATGGACCCCCAGGACATTGATGTGGCCCACATCAATCACTCGTCTTTTTAGCGCACTCTCCTGTTGCATCATCAGTGAGAGTTGTACCACCATCCCGTTGTAATTCTAGCAATCTCCGAAATCTCCAAGTTCCCAAGACTCCCCATGTACCAGTAGATATGATTTGAAATATACGTTCCCTGTCAATTCAGGTTAAAGTTCAAATCATATGCCACAGGAGAAAAATCAATGCTTATGCAATACTTGACAGTGGAGCTGAGGGCGTCTACTGTAATATCTCATTTATCAACACACACAAGATCCCCATGAGTACCCTAGCAAAACCCATTTACCCAAGAAATGTTGACGGTACCTTGAATAAACAAGGACCAATCCCCCACACTGCCATCCTGCAAATGGAGATGGGTGAAGAACACAAGGAAACCACAGAAATGGCTGTAACCAATATTGGACGGCATGATATTGTTGGGAACTCACTACTTTTATGGGTAGCAAGACTCAACAACGGCACAGAGTTGAAGGTGACTGATATAAAGGAGCAGCAAAGAGACGTTGAGGAGGAAGAGGCAAAAGGCAAGGAGAGGTGGGACGGAGTAGACTGTTGAAGATGAGGGGCGGGCTGCTGACGATGAGGGAGCTTTGAAGGGCTCCAGTGTGGGGGATTGACAAGAGAACAGTCTAAGGACTGTTCACCTAAATTCGTAGGTCTTATATACTAATACAGGGTGGTCTGTGCGCAGTTTAGGGTAGGTACAATTACAGGTAACAGGGGACTGCACAGTCAATGTGCAGTAACTGCGGATTACATTATACATCTCGATTAGGGTCTAGCCCCAATGAGTTGTGTCTTTGTTGATCAAGTCGTGTTGTGTGTTTGTTGATTGTTTAGTGGACATGTCTTGTTGATTGTTCCCACAATCTGCCACATGTTGATCAACAGATTAGACACACGTCCAAAGTGCATCTTGTCATGTGACATTGTTGATGACTAGTTCCTTGATAGGTCATGTGTAATCTTCCCAGGGTCACAGGGTTGTAGGTTCCCAGGGTCATGTGCTGATAAGTCACGTGATGTACGAGTGGCAGAGGGGTCACGTGATGAGTCACATGTAGGGTCATGTGATATGTTCCCATGGTTACATGATGCTGAAGTTACAGGTTTGTAGCTGAGACTGGGGGGTGTAAGTACCGCTCGCGACAGACATACTCCTAGGAACCAACTGGTTCAGGGCACACAACCCCCAGATAGACTGGGCAACAAACAAACTATGTCTCGACCGCTGCCCCACCTCTTGTTACCCAAATTATCCGGACAAAACATCAGACTTAGCACACCTCCTTCCAACTGAAGATTTGGAAGCACACTACAACGACCTCCACAAATCCAAGTACCAAGGCATAGATCCTATACAATGCATTATAGCCCACCTCCATGGCGAATACGAAGACATGATACAACCAAGTGAATCAGTGGTTTCGCCCACGATGTCACCTCCCAAGAAAAGCATAGTTGCATCACAGCGCAATATGGCTAAACACGAACTGGTGGTTACGCCCATGGTGTCGATTACACAAAGAACAGGACTGGTGGTTATGTCCACAGTGCCTCCCAAGAATGCGTCACAGCATGCTATTCCACGATATGAACTGGTAGTCGCACGAACTACAGTGTCAACTACTCTAGCCAAAGCAGAACAACCAAAGAACATTGAAATACCCCCTGAATTCCGTCAATATGGCAAAGTCTTCTCAGAGGAGGAAGCACAGCGACTACCCAAGCACCAGCCATGGGATCACAAGATAGACCTTATCCCAGGCATGGAAATGAAGAAAACCACAGTTTATCGCCTAACACCTATTGAGAAAGTCGCCCTTAAAGAATACATTGAAGATGGCCTAAAAAGAGGCACACTCTGTTGATCTGAAGCACCCCACGCATGCTCCTTCTTCTTCATCAACAAGAAGGATGGCAAACTATGACCTGTACAAGACTATCGCCCCCTGAATGCGATTACAGTTAAGAATGCAGCTCCAATCCCACTCATCCCCGAACTTGTCAACAAACTATTGGGAGCGTGATTCTTCACCAAGTTAGACATACGATGGGGATATAACAATATCTGCGTATGCAAAGGCAATGAATGGAAAACGGCCTTCAAGACACCTATGGGATTATACGAATCCACAGTCATGACCTTCGGACTATGCAATGCACCCACGACATTTCAGACATTTATGGACATAGAATTTGGTCCATTAATCAAGGAAGGACACGTAGTCATCTACCTTGATGACATCCTTATCTATGCAACCATGATCATGGAACTTGTCTACTGGATGCACAGAGTCTTCCAACTTTTACTCAAGTTGGACCTATACCTTCAACCTGCCAAATGCTCTTTCAACCAGACATCGGTTGAATACCTGGGATTAATCATCTCCAAAGGTGAATTACGTATGGACCCTGTGAAACTCAAGGCAGTGCAAGACTGGCCTAAACCAAAGAAAGTCAAAGACATACAACAATTTCTAGGATTTTGCAACTTTTACCGTCGTTTCATGCAAGATTACTCCACATTGGCATGACCTCTGTTTGACCTTACAAAGAAGGATATACCTTGGGCATGGACCCATTCACAAGAAACCGTGTTTACTGCGTTACAGCACGCACTCACCTCTGTGCCAGTCTTAATCCTACCAGACTATGACAAACCATTCACCCTGATTACCAATGCAAGCGACTATGCCATGGGCTCAATTCTGGAACAAGATGACACATTAGGATGGTCACATCCAGTCGCTTTTTACTCCAAGTCCCTCCAGCCAGCTGAACGCAACTATGAAATCCACAACAAAGAACCCCTGGCTATTATTCATGCTCTCAAGCATTTCCGCCATTACCTCCAAGGCAGTGCCCACCAGACAAAGATATTTTCGGACCACGTGAATCTCAAGTACTTCACCACGAAACAAATGCTCACACATCACCAAGTGCGGTGGTCTCTCTTTGTTAAGGTCCAAGGGCCTTAAAGATGCGATGTGTGTGGGTTGGTTTGGCAACGACTGGGATTGCTTAGTGGGTTGTCCTCCTAAGGCAATGATCACGTGAGTAGCGTGGTACCGGTTGGCTACACAGTATAACAAGTAAGTCCCTGATGATAAGGGCGACTCCTAAGTGTTCTGATAGAGGTAAAAGGGGAGAGCTTCAAAAGGGGGATTGAAACGACTGAGGTTTCAGACTGATGACTCTGAGAGTCCTGGGTGGAAGCTACAAGTCTTGGATTGAAAACCAAGTTAGGCTTAGGGCCTAACTGCTAAAAGTACAAGTGCTTATATACAAGTGAGAAGTAATGGGTCACAGGAGTCACAGAATAATACTGTCATGTATAGTAGGGTTCATCATGAGCTGGCGATCTCATCATGACGTGGTGATGAGTGCGGAGTGATGGCATGTGATATCTGACTGCGGAATGGTCAGGTGATTCATCAGGTGATTTGTCAGGTGATTTGGTGGCGGTCCGAGTGGTGTGTGAGGGAACAAGTGGGGAACGAGTGATCGAGAGTGCAGAGTAAATGGGTAGAAATGGTGGAAAAATGAAAATAGGACCCAGGATCGTAACATGACACCCTTCCTAGAGTGGTTGTTACCACACAACCTAGGGTGAAGAGGGTTGCATCCAGTTGGAGGGGACACGGGGTATTCCAATATCCATACTATCCAGGGTGGATTGTCTTGTGTCTCCGATTTGTCCTTCTTCCATTGATTAGTCGGAATCTGATGTTTCTCCTTCCTCCATGAATTCGTCTTTGACTTCAATGATCATTTGGACTGGGGTTCTATAGAGATCGCCAAGTCCAAAGCTAGAGGGTGTTGACAGAATTGAAGTCGTAGGGGAGTTTTGGCTAGATAATCTTCCTGGACGCATCATTATTGTGGGTCGTGATGGCGAAGTAGTAATAGTCGTTGAAGGGTAGGGAGGAGTCGGAATGCGTTCTGGAGAGTCAGGGGGAGTGGGTTGGTCTTCCGGATCCATTGACTGTGGTGTCTCTGGTTTACTTTGCTCACGTTTGAGTGGCATCGCAATGTGTCATGGTGACTCTTGTCGCTTTCCTGTACTAGGAGAAGGTTGTGATTCCTTCCAAATCGGCCCTTCTTCACGAACGAATTCCTTGTGTTTCTTGAACAAGGGGGTAGTTCGGATGGGTGGAATTTGTGGTAATTGTGATGATGATGTTATCAGGGGTGAAGGTTCCGTTTTAGGTGATAACTCTCCGTTTCCCTGTACTCGGTGATAGTTGGAGTTCTTGCCACTCCGGTGGGGTAGGTTTGTCTCCTGATAGTGTTCTCAAGTCTGGGTGTCTGGGTAGTAGGGGTTTGGTTTGACTGAGTGTCATTGAGACAATGGGAGGGAATTCTGGTAAGGGTACGACTGGGGGTGACACTTGTGATTTGGGAGGGAGTTGTGATGACGACGCAACTGGGGGTGATGGCTGTGGGGTAATCCTTGGGAACGGTGGCATATCCCATGGAAGGGGAATGAAGTCGAGTGAGGAGGGTGCAGTCCACTTGGTTGGTGGTATTGGTATTTCTTCTGGTGTCGGTGACCTATTCCATGGAGCTGGAATAATGGGTGTTGTTTCCCTTAGCGGTGGTGATGGAGTGAGTGACTGGGGTAACAGGATATCGATGGGGTTGTCAACGATCATGGGTAGTGGTTTGTATTGTTCCATTGATGAGTACTCTCGTCGGTGTGATCCCCAAGGTACTAAGGGAAGTGGTGGTGATGCGACTCGAGGTGGTTCCACAGGTGGTGGATTAGGGTGAGTGGGCATTTGGACGAATGGTGACGGATCCACGAGAGGTGGTGAGGGTACTCTTGGCACAATTGGAGGTAGCGGTATGATTTCTTTAGGTAAGGATGATGATGGGTGAATGAAGGGTCGGATAATTGGTATTGGTCCGACGTGAGGTGGTGGTGTGGTAACTGGGGCTGATGACAGTGGTTCTGGGATAACAATAATTGGTGGTGCTCCTGTTCCTCCAGAGGGACCTGGATCGGGTATGAATACCAGTGATGGTGATTTGCTTCTCATAGTTCTTTTATGGCCCTTGAGGAATGCTTTGAGTCCTTTGAGGAACATCTGGTCCTTTAGGGTGTGATAATGAGGGGATAATGTGCTGAAGGGGAGAATGGTCCTCTTTTGAAGGTTTCTTTCTTTTATGATGGCTAAGAGGATTTCCTTTGTGACCATGTTGTAGAGGCATCGGTGGAAGTGGTAAAGGTAGAGGGTGGTATTGCTGTCCTTCTTTCTAAACATTCTGGTGACTGAGGTATTCTTGAATCGGTTGTTAAGGAGGGTCCACTTGTCGCTAAGTCGGACCATGTCCTTAATACATTCCTCACACTTCTTCTTGAGCGATATGGAGGAGGTGGTCTGAGGGGAGGAGTCCGGTGTCAGTGTACTGCTCGGATTGGTTGTTGTCTTCTGTTTCTTCAATGGGAGTAGAGGGGTCAGGATTGGTGACGTGAAGTGGAACGTTTTCCGCTTCTTCGGGGGTAATGGCTGTCTCATTGCAGTTACTTTCGCTAGTAGTGCTAGCGGGGATGACGATGTTGAAAGGGGTTGAGGGTCGGGGTTGATATCGAGGGGGATGGGGAGCAAATGGAATTCTTTCGAAATTGACGTGGGTCCTGAGGACAGGGTTTTCGTTATTAACTGGGACCACGATTGCTTCATGGTCGATGTTGATGGTGTTGAAGTTTTCTCTAGGTCGCCAAGTGGTCCAGTGATAGCCGACGTCGAAGTGTCCTTGTCAAATAAAGGTTCTGAAGAAGTAGAGTTGATTGTTGTCGGTATGCATGTGGATGAGGATGATTCCATCATCAGTACCCAAGGTGAAGATGGTAGAGGTGGCGAATCCTGAGCTGGGGAGTTTGTGGTGGACGGAAGACATGGGAGTTGGGAATAGAGAAGGTTGTCTGAGATTCCAAGGGTTCTTATACTGCTTGGTTGACTTTCAAAGTCTGCTAGTAGATCCGAAGCATGGGGATCCTCGGAGTTAACCCAGGAATCATGAGCTGGTGAGTATCCTTTCCAGCGCACAAGATATTGCTTCTTCTTCCATCAACCAAATAGTCTTTCTTTGAGTATCTGCTCGACTTCCCATTCCGGTTCGCCTTCTAGAATGTCAGGTGGCAGTTCCAGGAAGTTGGGGCCATGTTGATTGGTTTCTTTATATGGCGTAAGCAGGGATGTGTGGAAGATGTCATGGATCTTCCAGGTAGGGGGTAACTTGATTTTGTATGCAACTTTGGGTATTTGGGAGACTACCTCAAAAGGTCCATATCTCCTTGGTGATAACTTGGGTGTGATATTACTTGGGAGTTGTAGGTTTGTCCCTTCTAACCAGACTTTGGATTCCAGGATTCTTGTGCTTTACATTGTGCCTCTTGGGCGGCTTTCCTGGCTTCATCGATGGCTGAAAGTCGTTGTTCAAGGGATGGGATATCTGTCTTTCTAGTTGGCTGATGTATTTGTGGGGTGTAGCCGATGAGTAGGTCGAATGGGGTTTTCTTTGTCGTAGTGGAGGGCCAGGAGTTCTTAGTATACTGAGCGAGAGGTAACCAAGCGTGCCAGTTGTTCTGCTGAGTGCCACAGAAGACGCGTAGATATTGTTCAAGGGTTTGGTTAGTTCGTTCGCTGGCTCCGTCTGTTTGAGGGTGATAGGCTGTACTGATGTTCTGGTGGATGTTCAGGATGCAACATAGTTCTGTTGAGAACTTGGATACAAAGCGGACGTCACGGTCCAAGATTATCTTGTGAGGTATGCTGTAGTGAGGGATAACATTGTTCAAGTAGAGTAGAGCGACTCCTTCAGAGTCGATTGCTTTGTTACAGGGGATAAAGACAGATGCTTTTGAGCAGTCTGTGTTGGTGATCGTGAGGATGGTATCGTATCCTCCTGATAGGGGTAGCTTGGTGATGAAGTCCATGGCGACGGTCTCGAAAGGTCAAGCGTTTTCGGTTGGGGTGATTGGGAACATAGGGGGATGGGCAGGATGGGTATTGACTTTAGTCATTTGGCAGGTAGTGCAGCCTTTGATGTACTCAGTTACGAAGATTTTCATTCCAGGCCACCAGTAGTAGGGTGCGATAAGTTGGAGGGTTTTGGTAATTCCGGCATGTCCAGTGGTTTTGTGGTTGTGAAAAAGGGATGTTACTCCCCTCCTAAGGTCATTGTCTGCCACAACAACAAGTGCCATTCCATGGTACCAGTGAGTGCCGTCTAGTAGGGATAAGTTGTGAACTGGTGCCCATTGCTTGAGTTTACTTTGTTCTTGATATTGTGCTAATTTGACTCTTGAGTCCAGATTGTCTCCTATGCTGTCCATGTCGAATATGTGGATTGAAGTGTGCTGGTTACAGAAATATTGGTCCGGCCATACAGTGACATCTTCATTGATTTCGTTTGGTCCTTTGTAGTCAGGTCGCCTAGATAATGCGTCTGCTCGGTTGGTAGCCCCAGGTTTGTACTCCAGTAGGATGTTATATTGCTTGCGTTCTGGTAAGTAACCAGCAACATGTGGCCCAATTTTGCGGGGCTCTCTGTAGTACCTAAGGTTCGCATGGTCAGTATACACCAGGATGAGGATTGTTGTTCCTTTGAGCAGATGAGACCAGCAGCAAAGTCCTCTCATGACTCCAAGGAATTCGCGGTCGTAGATGGGGTAGTTTTGCTTGGTTTGTGTGAATTTTTGGGAGTGGAATCCCACCAGTCGTTGTGGTCCTGGTTTCTGAGTGCCATCTGGTTTGGTGATAGGGGGGTCCCATTGGTAGAGTATTGCTCCTGTACCGACTTGTGAAGCGTCGGTTTCGAGTTCGAATTGTCTATCTGGGTCAGGTCTGGCTAGGATGGGTGCACTGGTGATTAGGGTGATAAGTTTGTCTTGGGCCTCAATTTGCTTAGGCCCCCATTCAAATGGTACGTCCTTTCCAGTGAGTGCTGTAAGAGGTGCGGCGATGATACTGAAGTTGGGGCAGAACATGCGGTGGTAGCCAGCAACTCCTAGGAATCCACGGACTTGTCGTTTGTCTTTGAGTTCACGTGGATAATCCCTGAGTCCAGCAACTTTAGCTGGGTTGACAGTTGCTCCTTCTTTTGAAATCCAGATGCCTAAGAAGTCCATTTGTGGTTGCATGAAGATGGATTTTGACAGTTTGAGGTGTAGGCCATGACGTGCAAGTAAGTCGAATAGGAAGTGGATGATTTCAACATGTAATTTGAAGTCTTTGAGGAGGGTGCCTATACCACAGTCGTCCATGTAGTTCTGGAGGATGCGCCATATATCGTGTATGCCTTTCTTCTCAAAGTGTTCATATAGTTCCTCAAGAATACCGTTCATGAACCGTTGGAAGCTGGCTGGTGAGTTACTCATCCCAAAGAACATGACTTTGGGTTTGAATAGTCCCCGACATGTTTTGAATGCGGCTTTCCATTGATCGCCTTCCCGTATGCAGATGTTGTTGTAACCCCAGCGGATGTCGAACTTGCTGAATAGTTCCATTCCTTGCAAGTTTTCAATACACTGTTTAAGATTGGGGAGTGGGGTAACATCCTTCTGGGTGACTGCGTTGAGGGGGCGATAGTCGATGATATATCTCTTTTCCTTCAAGTCTTTCTTAGGGACCATGAAGGTGGAGAAGCCGTAGGGGGAGTCCGATGGTGCGATGTAGCCTTTTTCCAGATTTTCGTCGATGAATTTGTTCTCCGCTTCCTGCTCATCTCTTGAGAGCGGGTAGACTTTGCAGTTGAAACGGGTAGGGGTGGTGTCCATGAGTATGATTTTGTGGTCTCCGTCTCCGCGAGCTGGCGGGAACTTGTTTGCCTCTTCATCTGAAAATAGTGCCATATGATGTTTGAATTCTTCCAGGAGGGTGACTTCCTCCTTCCCATGTTCCGATGCGTACTTATGGGCCATTTTGACTGCTGTATGGGTGCGATTGAGCTCTACCGGGCCTTCCCTCATTTCTGAAGGAGTAACTCCCGACCATAGAGTGCACGTCTGTGCTTCGAGAATAAGGTCTTCGTTTTCTTGGTTCTTCTGCTTGAGCCATGTCCTTGCCTTTTGAAGGGTGCCGTGTAGTAGGGTCTCGATTTTGACTTTAGGTCCTTTGAGTTTGTCCTTTTCCCAGTTGATGTCTGGTTTGAATTTCTTGAACCAGGGATAGCCAAAGATCATTCGATCGTGACCTAGATTCGTGACATAGAATCTTGTTCGTTCTTTCTTGTTTCCCTGAGTGACAAGTAGGTCACAAGCTCTGTCAATAGTTCCAGCTCAGTTCATAGTTCCATCGACATTGTATACTGTTCATATTTGAGGGAGTCTCTTGGTTCCTAAATGAAGTTTGTTGATAGTCTCTTGGTCGATAAAGTTTTCTGTTGCTCCAGTGTCAAGCAAGATTGTTTCTTCTGCCGTTCCTTGATAGTGTGTGATTGGAACTTTCAATTGTATTGAATTTGTCTTGTTTACAAACATACTATCAAGTCGGAAAGCCCTAACTAAGGCAGCTAGTTTTGGGCCTTGGGAAAATCCTTTGGCATGAGTTTCCCGATGAAGTCCAGTTTAGTTTCTTTGTTGAAGGAGTCCATGTTTTCCTTCAAGTAATCAGCAAGACTGTCAAGGTTTTGAATATCTGGCATAATAGTTGTATTGCCTGTTCGAACAGTTTCTTTGTTGGGGCGACCGCTGAAGTTACTGTGGTCTGCTAGTTTCTTGCGACAATCCTTGGCTCGGTGTCCCTTGATTTCACAGTAGAAGCACAAGTTGGTCTTCATGAGTTCCGCTTTCTTGGCTTCAGAGTGCTGTTGTCCTCTGCCAGCGGTGGTATTGATGTCTGTAGCGTTGACGTCCATATGGTATCCTCCTTGAGAGGTAGTGCGTTGGTCGTTTCTGTTCCTCCAGTTGTTGTTCCTTCCATAACCGCCTCTTCCTGGGTTATTGGCCTGCTTAGGAGCAAGTTTGAATGCTTGGAAGAGTCCCTGACATCTTTGGGTGAACTCAGCTGCCGCCTTCCATTTGAGATGGGATTTGCGGGCCTGTTCTTCCCATTGTTTGAAAGTCCAGGGGTCTTTGGCGGTAGGGTCGAAGGTAGGGGAATTAATGATGGCGCTAGTGAGTCCTTGAGTCATAGCATGCTTGAGGGTTTCAATAGTTCCCTTGTTGTCTAGGGGAACATCTGCTTCATAAGCAAGTTGCTTGAATTTGGCAAAGAAGTCATCAAGACTGTCTCCTTGCTTGAGTTTGCATAACTCCTGGTAAGCCTCAGATCAGCAATTCTGGTTTGTGAAGGCGTTGTTGAACCTTTCTATAAAACGGTCCCAAAGGCCTTCATCTGTTTCCAAAGTTCCGTCATCCCTTTCTTCATTGAGTTTGTCAAGTTGTTCTTCCTTCCAGGCATCTACACAGACTCCATCCATGTAGCTGAGCATAGTGACAATTCTGGAAAGGTAGTTCTTTATGGCGTCGTTGTTCCTGTTGACTGATGCCCATAAGTGCCAACTGAGAAGGAATTTGCGGGTTTTGTTTCTGTCTCCATCGAATATAGGTGGAGGATTTCCTTTGAGAGCACCATTGGAGGTATTTGTGATAACATTGATCCTTTGTGCCTCCTGCTGGGCTTGGCCAGTAGCGATGTTAATTTCTTCCTGTTGTCCTTCCATTGCGGTTGGATGATCTGGGGTGTTGGGGCGGGTAGGAAGCTGCTGAAGTGCTGTGGTAACTGCTGTGATAGTAAGAGGGACACTGGCCTCTTGTTCGTAAAAGATGTGGTTGGGGTGCTGAGGTTGAGTGAGGAAGGTGCGGTCCATTTGGTTGGTGGTAATAGTATGCTTTCCGTTTGCTGGGTGACTGGTATTGATGTTGGTAAGGACGGGGGTAGGGGTACGTTAACTGGGTTGGGTGTTTCATTCATTGGAACCGGCGGTTTGTATTGTTCCATTGATGAGTACTCTCGTCGATGTGATCCCCAGGGGACTAGGGGAAGTGGTGGTGAAGTGACTCAGGGCATTTCCACAGGTGGTGGATTAGGGTAAGTGAGTACTGGGACAAATGGTGATGGGTGTAGCAACTAATAAAAGTAAAAGAGTGAATTCCGGGCACGTGTTGGCCTCAGAACGTGTGGGTAAACACAGGAACTATGTGTATTGGGGATACTGGTACTCACCTCAGAATGCGTGTGTCAGACATGGGAACTGAGGGCTACAAAATGAACTGTCTACGCTATATAACCAGTGAATAGAATTCTAGGGTTCTGATTAAACGAGTGTGCTAGTGGAACTCCTGTCATGCTAAGGAATGTATGATATCAATGTCCATGTGTAATCTAATCAATCCACTCACGCGCACCATTTGCTACAATGGGTCCACAAGAGGGGGTGATAGTGCTCTTGGCATGACTGGTGGTAATGGTATGACTTCCCTAGGTAGGGATGATGATGGATGGATAAATTGTTGGATGACTGGTATTGGTCCGATGTGAGGTGGTGGTGTGGTGACTGGGACTGATGGTGGTGGCTCTGGGATAACAAGGGTGGGTCCTCCTGTTCCTCCAGAGGGTCCTGGATTGGGTATGAATACGGGCGAAGGTGACTTGCTCCTCATGATTCTTTTTCATCCTTTGAGGAGGTTTCGGAGTCCTTCAAGGAATATTTGATCCTTCAAGGTTTGATAATGAGGGGATAATGTGCCGAAGGGGAGAATGGTTCTCCTTTGAAGGTTTCTTTCTTTGATGATTAGTAAGATGATTTCCTTCGTAACCATGTCATAGAGTCGTCAGTGGAAGTGGTAGAGGTAGAGGGTTGTGTTGCTGTCTTTCTTTCCAAACATCCTGGTGACTGAGGTATTCTTGAACTGGTTATTGAGGAGGGTCCATTTGTCGCTAAGTCTAACCATGTCTTTGATGCATTCTTCACGCTTCTTCTTGAGCGATGTGGATGAGGTGGTCTGAGGAGAGGAGTCCGGTGTCAGTGTATTGTTTGGACTGGTGGTCATCCTTGATTTCTTCTGTGGGGGTAATGGGATTGGGATTGGTGACATGAAGTGGAATGTCTTCCGTTTCCACGGGGGTAATGGCTGTTCCGTTGCTGCTACTCTCGCTAGTAGTGCTAGCAGGGATGACGTGATGTGCAGGATTTCGGGGGTAATACTGAGGGGGATGGGGAGCAAAAGGGAATCTTTCATATTCGACAGGGATCCTAAGGATAGGCTCTTCGTTATCAACTGGGACCATGACTGCTTCGTGGTCGATGTCGATGGCATCAAGGGTTTCTCTTGGTCGCCAAGTGGTCCAGTGGAATTGGATGTCGAAGTGTCTGCGTTGAATGAAGGTTCCGAAGAAGTGAAGTTGATTGTTGTCGGTATGCATGCGGATGAGGATGATTCCATTATCGGTGCCCAAGGTGAAGACAGTAGAGGTGGCGAATCCTGTACTGGGGAGCTTGTGGTTGATGGAAGACATGGGAGTTGGGAATAGAGAGCATTGTCTGAGATTCCAAGGGTTCTTATACTGCTTGGTTGACTTTCAAAGTCCGCTAGTAGATCCGAAGCATGGAGATCCTTGGAGTTGACCCAGGAATTATGAGCTGGCGAGTATCCTTTCCAGCACACAAGGTATTGCTTCTTCTTCCATCGACTGAATAGTCGTTCTTTGAGTATTTGCTCGACTTCCCATTCCGGTTCGCCTTCTAGAATGTCTGGTGGCGGTTCCAGGAAGTTAGGACCATGTTGATTGGTTTCTTTGTATGGCGTGAGTAGGGATGCATGGAAGACGTCATGGATCTTCCAAGTAGGGGGTAACTTGATTTTGTATGTGACTTTGGATATTTGGGAGACTACCTCAAAAGGTCCGTATCTCCTTGGTGATAACTTGGGTGTGATGTTGCTTGGGAGTTGTAGGTTTGTTCCTTCTAACCAGACTTTGGATTTGACAGGGAATGGTGAATGTCATGGACATTCTTTGATCCAGGATTCTTGCGCTTTACGTTGTGCCTCTTGGGCGGCTTTCCTGGCTTCTTCGATAGATGAGAGTCGTTGTTCAAGGGATAGGATGTCTGTCTTTCTGGTTGGCTGATGTATTTGTGGGGTATAGCCGATGAGTAGGTCGAATGGTGTTTTCTTTGTCGTAGCGGAGGGCCAGGAGTTCTTAGTATATTGAGCAAGGGGTAACCAAGCGTGCCAGTTGTTCTGCTGAGTGCCACAGAATACGCGAAGGTACTGCTCAAGAGTTTGGTTAGTTCGTTCGCTGGCTCCGTCTGTCTGAGGGTGATAGGCTGTGCTGATGTTCTGGTGGATATTCAGGATGCGGCATAGTTCTGTCAAGAACTTGGATACAAAACGGACGTCGCAGTCCGAGATTATCTTGTGAGGTATGCCGTAGTGTGGAATGACGTTGTTTAGGTAGAGTAGAGCAACTCCTTCAGAGTCGATGGCTTCGTTACAGGGGATAAAGACAGATGCTTTTGAGCAATCTGTATTGGTGATCGTGAGGATGGTGTTGTATCCTCCTGATAAGGGTAACTTGGTAATGAAGTCCATGGCGACAGTCTCGAAAGGACAAGCATTTTCAGCTGGGGTGATTGGGAACATAGGTGGATGAGCAGGATGAGTCTTGACTTTAGTCATTTGGCAAGTAGCGCAGCCTTTGATGTATTCAGTTACAAAGATTTTCATTCCAGGCCACCAGTAGTAAGGTGTGATAAGTTGGAGGGTTTTGGAGATTCCAGCGTGTCCAGCGGTTTCATGGTCATGAAAAAGGGATGTGACTCCCCTCCTAAGGTCATTGTCTGCCACAACAACAAGTGCCATTCTGTGGTACCAGTGGGTGCCATCCAGTAGGGATAAGTTATGGGTTGGTGCCCATTGCTTGAGTGTTTTCTGGTGTTGATATTGCACTAGCTTGACTCTTGAGTCTAGATTGTCTCCTATGCTGTCCATGTTGAATACGCGGATTGAAGTGTGCTGGTCACAGAAATATTGGTCCAGCCATACAGTGACGTCTTCGTTGATTTCGTTTGGTCCTTCATAGTCGGGTTGCCTAGATAATGCGTCTGCTCGGTTGGTAGCCCCAGGTTTGTACTCCAGTAAGATGTTGTATTGTTTGTGTTCTGGTAGGTAACCAGCAACGTGTGGCCCAATTTTGCAGGGCTCTCTGTAGTACCTAAGGTTTGCATGGTCAGTATACACCAGGACGGGGATGGTTGTTCCTTTGAGCAAGTGGGACCAGCAGCGAAGTCCTCTCATGACTCCAAGGAATTCGTGGTTGTAAATAGGGTAGTTTTGCTTGGTTTGTGTGAATTTTTGGGAGTGGAATCCCACCAGTCGTTGTGGCCCTGGTTTCTGAGTGCCGTCTGGTTTAGTGATAGGGGGGTCCCGTTGGTAAAGTATTGCTCCTGTACCAACTTGTGAAGCGTCGGTCTTGAGCTCGAATTGTTTATCTGGGTCGGGTCTGGCTAGGATGGGTGCATTGGTAATTAGGGTGATAAGTGTGTCTTGGGCCTCGATTTGCTTGGGCCCCCATTCAAAGGGTATGTCTTTTCTGGTAAGTGCTGTAAGAGGTGCGGTGATAATAGAGAAGTTGGGGCAGAACATGCAGTGGTAACCGGCGACTCCTAGGAATCCGCAAACTTGTCATTTGTCTTTGAGTTTGTGTGGGTAATCCCTGAGTCCAGCAACTTTAGCTGGGTCGACAGTTGCTCCTTCTTTTGAAATTCAGACACCTAAGAAGTCCATTTGTGGCTGCATGAAGATGGATTTTGACAGTTTGAGGTGTAGGCCATGACGTGCAAGTAGGTCGAATAGGAAGTGGATCATTTCGACATGTAATTTGAAGTCTTTGAGAAGGGTGCCTATACCACAGTCGTCCATGTAGTTCTGGAGGATGCGCCGTATTTCGAGTATGCCTTTCTTCTCAAAGTGTTCATAAAGTTCTTCAAGAATACCATTCATGAACCGTTGGAAGCTGGCTGGTGAGTTACTCATCCCAAAGAACATGACTTTGGGTTCGAATAGTCCCTGACATGTTTTGAATGCAGCCTTCCATTGATCACCTTCCCGTATGCAGATGTTGTTGTAACCCCAGCGGATGTTGAACTTGCTGAATAGTTCCATTCCTTGCAAGTTTTCAATACACTGTTTGAGATTAGGGAGTGGGGTAACATCCTTCTGGGTGACTGCGTTGAGGGGGCAATAGTCAATGATGTATCTCTTTTCCTTCAAGTCTTTCTTAGGGACCATGAAGGTAGAGAAGCCGTAGGGGGAGTCCGAGGGTGTGATATAGCCTTTTTCCAGATTTTCGTCGATGAATTTGTTCTCCACTTCCTGCTCATCTCTTGAGAGCGGGTAGACTTTGCAGTTGAAGCGGGTAGGGGCAGTGTCCATGAGTACAATTTTGTGGTCTCCATCTCTGCGAGCTGATGGGAATTTGTTTGCCTCTTCATCCGAAAATAGTGCTGTGTGACGTTTGAATTCTTATGGGAGGGTGACTTCCTCCTTCCCATGTTCCAATGCATACTTATGGGCCATTTTGACTGCTGTGTGGGTGCGGTTAATCTCTACCGGGCCTTCCCTCATTTCTGAAGGAGTGACTTCCAACCATAGAGCACATGTCTGTGCCTCGAGGATAAGGTCTTCGTTTTCTTGACTCTTTTGTTTGAGCCATGTCTTTGCTCATTGAAGGGTGCTGTGTAGTAGGGTTTCGATTTGGACTTTTGGTCCTTTGAGTTTGCTTTTCTCCCAGTCGATGTCTGGATTGAATTTCTTGAACCAGGGATAGCCAAAGAGCATTCGATCGCAACCTAGATTTGTGACATAGAATCTTGTTTGTTCTTTCTTGTTTCCTTGAGTGACAAGTAGGTCACAAGCTCTGTCAATAGTCCCAGCTTGGTTCATGGTTCCATCGACATTGTATACTGCTTGTGTATAAGGGAGTCTTTTGGTTCCTAGGCAAAGTTTGTCGATAGTCATTTGGTTGATAAAGTTTTCTGTTGCTCCAGTGTCAAGCAAGATTGTTTCTTCTGCCGTCCCTTGATAGTGTGTGATTGGAACTTTGAGTTGTATTGAATTTGATTTATTTACAAACACACTATTGAGTTGGAAAGCCCTAACTAAGGCAGCTAGTTTCAGGCCTTGGGAAAATCCTTTGGCATGAGTTTCCTGATGAAGTCCAGCTTAGTCTCTTCGTCGAAGGAGTCCATATTTTCCTTCAAGTAGTCAGCAAGACTGTCAATATTTTCAATATCTGGCATAACGGGTGCAGCATGAACCCTAGTGGGTTCCCTGGGGTTGTTGGGATGACCGCTGAAATTATTGCGGTCAGCTTGTTTCTTGTGACAATCCTTGGCTCAGTGTCCCTTGATTTCGCAGTAGAAGCACAAGTTGCTTTTCATGAGTTCCGCTTTCTTGGCTTCGGAGTGTTGTTGTCCTCTGCCAGCAGTGGCATTGGTGTCTGAGGTGACTGTAGCGTTGACGTCCATATAATATCCTCCTTGAGAGGTGGTATGTCAGTCATATTTGTTCCTCCAGTTGTTGTTCCTTCCGTAACCACCTTTTCCAGAGTTGTTTACTTGCTTAGGGGCAAGTTTGAATGCTTGGAAGAGTCTCTGACGTCTTTGGGTGAACTCAGCTGCCGCCTTCCATTTGAGATGGGATTTGCGGGCCTGTTCTTCCCATTCTTTGAAAGTCCAGGGGACTCTAGCGGTAGGATCAAAGGTAGGGGAATTAATGATGGTGCTAGTGAGTCCTTGAGTCATAGCATGCTTGAGAGTTTTGATGGTTCCCTTGTCATCTAGGGGAACGTCTGCTTCATGAGCGAGTTGCTTGAACTTGGCAAAGAAGTCGTTGAGACTTTCTCCTTGCTTGAGTTTGCATAGCCCCTGGTAAGCTTCGGATTGATGATTCTGGTTAACGAAGGCGTTATTGAACCTTTCCATGTAATCAGTCCAGAGATCTTCATCTGTTTCTTGGGCTCCATTGTCTGCTGCTTCTTGGAGTTTCAGGAGTTGTTCTCTTTTCCAGGCATCTACGCGGGTGCCGTCCATGTAGCTGAGCATAGTGACAATTCTTGAGAAGGGTTTCTTCATGGTATTGTTGGCTCAGTTTACTACGTGCCATAGGTCCCAATTGAGTAAGAACTTGTTAGTTTTGTTCCTGTCTCCATTGAATATAGGTGGAGGGTTTCCTTTGAGAGTGCCGTTAGAGGTGTTCATGATGACATTGATCCTCTGTGCCTCCTGTTGGGTTTGGCCAGTAGCGACGTTAATTTCTTCCTGTTGTCCTTCCATGATGGTTGGATGATCTGGGGTGTTGGGGCGGGTAGGAAGCTGCTAAAGTGCTGTGGTAACTGCTGCGATAGTGAGAGGGACGCTGGCCTCTTGTTCATAAAAGATGTGGTTGGGGTGCTGAGGGTCTGATATGATCTACCAGCCAGCGTCTGAGCTGTTGTATATGCCTCTTTGATTGGTTTGCCACTTGTCTTGTCTCCAAAGGAGTTTGACCCAGTGGTAGGTGCCATTGGCCTCGATGAATTCAATAGGTGTGTGTTGTTTTCTTTGGGTATCAAGGTAGTATCTGGTGTTAGGATGTCCTGGTCCTTGATCGTCGAAGTATATGTTAACTTTAACGTGCTCTGGGAGATTGTCCTGTTGTCTCCTGAAGATTTGTGTAAACTCGTTGCTGAGTGTATATGACTGGGTGGTCGCCACAGTGATAACAGCTCTGTGTTTCAAGAGTTTTGTAGAAAAGCCTAACTTGTGTTAAGGTCCAAGGGCCTTAAAGACGCGACGTGTGTGGGTTGGTTTGGCGACGACTGGAATTGCTTTAGTGGGTTGTCCTCCTAAGGCAATGATCACATGAGTAGTGCGGTACCGGTTGGCTACACAGTATAATGAGTAAGTCCCCGATGATAAGGGCGACTCCTGAGTGTTCTGATAGAGGTAGAGAGGGAAGAGCTTCAAAGGGGGCTTTGAAGTGACTGAGGGTTCGGGCTATTGACTCTGAGAGTCCTGGGTGGAAGCTACAAGTCTTGGATTGAAAACCAAGTTAGGCTTAGGGCCTAACTGCTAAAAGTATGGGCGCTTATATACAAGTGAGAAGTAACGGGTCACAGAGGTCACAGAATAATACGGTCATATATAGTAAGGTTCATCATAAACTGGCAGTTCTAAGTATAGCTCCATCATGAGCTGGCAGCCTTATCATGATGTGGCAATGAGCTGGCAATCCATAAAGGGGTAAATGGTGATGCTGCGGAATGCTGCAGACTGCAGAGTGATGGCATGTGATATCTGACTGCAGAATAGTCAGGTGACTCATCAGGTGACTTGTCAGGTGAGTGGGTGGCGGTCCGAGCGATGCGTAAGGGAACATGTGGGGAACGAGTGATCAAGAGTGCATAAATGATGGGAAAATAAAAATAGGGCCCAGGATCGTAACATGTAGCCAACCAGTACCGCACTACTCATGTGATCATTACCTTAGGAGGACAACCCACTGAGCTACATTAGTCGTCACCAAACCAACCCACGCACGTCATGTCTTTAAAGGCCCTTGGACCTTAACACTGAGCCTGGACAGATCAAGGAAAGTCCAAGTACAGTTAGCAAATCCCTGGATACAGCACTGCAAGCCAAGGTAACTGAAGAATCTGTGAGACCATGAGATGACAACCTGAGTTCTGTGCAGATGGATTTGACAATGTGCTATCACAGCAATGCAGCATTGAGGACTTGAGACTGAAGGGAAACCAAGCGTGAAGAGTAGGGGGACTTGAAAAGTATATTAAAATTGTTATATACAGCTGTACATGTAGTAGTACTACTCTTTAGTGGCCATCTGATAGCCATCATTGCCCATCAAACCTGTGAGTGAAGGTGAGATTGTGTTGAGTGTGAGGCCGCATTGATGAAAGCTAGAGTCAAGTTAGGATAGCTCACCTTACATGGCCTCTGGTGAGTTCCGGCCTCCATGCCCACTGACATCTGATATGGGCCCAATACCTGGAAGACCCGCTGTCTGGGTAGGGGTCATTAGCAGGGTGGAAAATCGCCACCCTAACCCCAACCTGACCACGACCCCATCCAAAACCCAATGGGTTCAGGCCACCCATGCTGATCCCTACCTTCCTCCCATTCTCTGTCCTCTCTGGGAGTGAGTCCCTTCCCTCACTTTCTTTACTGACTGCTTGCTTTTGTTTCCAGGTTGCTTTTTTGCTGCATCCCAACCAGGCCTGACCTCCCCTCTGCCTGATTCGTGCCCCCCTTTTTTTTTTGGTTCTAACCCTCCCAGCCTTCTCTCACAGCCCAGCTTCATCCCAATCACAACCCCCAGGAATGATACCACTGCCCTCTCAAGCAGGTAAGTGCATCACTTGCTTGCTTTCTCCTGGTGTCCTGACCACTCACATTTCTCCCTTGCAGCTGCCATCACCGCCACTGTTCCCAATGCCACATCGCCCGAGGCATTCCATTGGTGAGTGCCCATACTTGCTTGCTTTCCCCATGTACTGACCAGTTGTAGACCACCCCTCACTGGCACCTTTTTTTTTTCCATGTCCTGGGCAGTCTGACATGAGTGAGTGAGTGCCCCTCCCTTGCTTTTTTTTTTTTGTGTCCTGACTGTCCCAATCCCCCCTTGCCAGGTTTCTTTTTTTTTTTTCTGCATCCAGTTCTGTTCCATCCTGCCCCCTTGAGCACACAAGTGTCCCATGCAGGCTCGCTCTCTTTCCATGTTCCAGCTGGTCCCTCCCACTCCTCTTCTGGCCCCTACAGTGGTGCCACACCCATCTGATGTCACTCTGCTGCCATTGGCACTGTAACAGGTGAGTTTGTATCTTACTTGGTTTCTTTCCATATCCTGACCAGTTGCATTTTCCTATATCACTCCCTTACAGCCATGCCCATCCCCGATGCCATACCACCCAAGACATCGCTCTCCCTTGCTTTCTCCTCTCTAAGTGAGTGGGCCTTTTTTTTTGCCATATCATGACTGGTCCTGACTTCTGCCACCACCCCTCACTGCCAGCACACCCACCCCCAAAGAAACGCGATACAAAATCAATGGCAACAAGGATGAGCCAGTGTCACTGCTGTCCCCATTACCACGCCACCCATCTCTACCCTCTCCAGCACATGCCTGTCATGCTTTTTTGTGGGGGTCCAAATAAGTGAGTCCTTTTTTTCATTGCTACCCCAGGACACCGCTTATTTATTTCCGCTTTCATGCTCTCTTCCAAGATCATCTGCAACGATACTTATTCCAACAAGTCTTGGTGTATCATTGGCCAAGCATGTTCACACTTTGGGAGATCAACCAGATGGAACAGGTGGTTTGCCCCCTTACTTGGAGTGGCAGCTCAATGTCAACCCCCCAATGCTGCGTGATTTCTAGCATCACATTCCACATTCAATTCCAAGCACCCCAACTATCCCTCTCCTACACACTGCCCCACTCTGAAACTGTGATGGTGCTGACAGGAGGTGAGTGACGTTTGCCCCTTGCTTACTTGCATCATGCATCCTCTTACCTCTCCCTCACAGCTCGAATTGTGGCCATCACAGTTGCATCCTCACAGGTCTCATGACCTGCCACATGCAAACCACCTGCCCATGCATCAGCAGTGCATGCACAACATGATGAGCAGGTCGTGTTTTCATGCAGGTTCGAACAGGTGATTTTTTTTCCTTTTTTTCCCCCCAAGTTCATATGCTCTGCTTCCTGCCCCTGACAACCCACACACCTCCCTGCATGCCCTTATGCCCAGAGTTGAAAGTGCCCATGCCGTCGCAAGTCTTGATGAACACTGCCCTCCACACCTGCCACCAAATCACACCACCACAGAGTCACTCCCATCGCTATCTCTATGCCACCCTCACACCTCTCTGCATGCCTGCTGTTAAGGCTTCAATGGGCCTTGATAGTATGACTTGTACTAAAAGTAAACTGGTGGCAAGTACTTTGAAGGAGTAGAGGTCTCTAGTGTTGCTAGAGATGACTCTGAGTGGCTTATGTAAGAGATGAGGGAAAGGGGAGGCACAAGGGGAGCTTTCAAGAATGTTGATATTGAGAATCAAGTCAAGCTTAGGGCTTGACTGTCGAAATACAGGGCGCTTATATACAGGCGGGTGGGTGCACATGCTACAATCACTAAGGTAGGTAGTTCTGGTCAAGAGGCGTCTGTCTGTGACATATGAAGGTCCGCGGATAAGTGCTGCGGTCTGTATGAGTCGAACAATAGAGAATGAGCGAGAGCAAATGAGGGATCAGGGAATTGCCTAATCTATCCTTAACCAGGGAACAATGGCGGCGGGTCATTCCAAGAAGAGAAGCATCGTCATGATGCGATGATGACCATGAGGTTTGAGGTTGATCCGAGGAGATCTGATCTCCGCATGCCCATTCTGGTCTAATGGGCGTCTAGTGTAAGCAACTACCCTTTAAGGTAGTCAGTATTGATGGTGACCCAATTAAGGGCCATGTCACTATCTGCATTGTCTGCAGAGCTCTGCGTGGATGAGGGATGGTCTGTGGATCCTCCTGAAGAGGTTGACTGGTGGCCCTGACTCTGGGGCGAGGTGCCAGCTATGGGCAAGGAGGCTGAAGGGGTGATTGACTGGTAACTGCCTTCACGACTAGTACATTGTCGTATAGGTGCAGAAGAGGGACTTGTGGGTGACAGGGAGTGCTTGCAGGACACAGGACTGCTGTGCTGAGTGAGGTATGCTTCCCAGGGTTCGATAGGGGACTCTTCTGGGGACAAGGTATGTGTCTGTCCTCCAGGGACATCAGGTTCATAATGAGTGACTGGTTCTGGCTCTAAGGGCAGCGCGCCCTCCATGGAACTCTCTGGATCTTCCAGTGGGTTCTCTACTGGGGGTGGCTCTTGGTATGTCTCCATTGAGGAGTACTCCTGATGGTGGATGTTCCAGAGGATGGGGATGAGGGGCTCGACTGGTGGCTGATCAAGGGGTGACAATGGTTTGGATGGTTCACTGGGCAGTAGCAGTGGTAGGTCTGGTAGGGGTGATGGGTTCAATGGTAATGGTCATTTAGCCATGGGCAGGGTGACAAGGAGGGGGTCCAATGATGAAGAGAAAAGTTGGGGTGGATCATAACACCTGCACCAAAGCCACGCACATGCACAACATGCAAGGTCTGTGGAGGTTGGCATTTTTATGGGGGCTCAAACCAGTGAGTCCGCTTTTCTTTTCTTTTTTTTTACTTTTACTTTTTTTTCACTTTTCTTTTTTTTTTTTCAGTCCTGTGCATTTGCACACCCTTTCAACATGAACACTGTCCTTGCGTGCCCCCACCCTTGCCTGGCCAGAAGGCAAAACAGTGGTGCCATCACAAGGTCTCAATGACAGTGACTGCCTGCACCCACCCCTTGCCCATATCCCACCCACAGTTTCAATGTGCAGCCTCCAGTTGGCACACAACAGACTACCCTCTTTGACCCACAAAGAGATCACTGGCATTGAACTGGCAGCAGCATGAAGCCCATACAGTCACTCAAAAAACTGTCCCAATGTTTTGCCATTTTGGAAAGAGTGACTTGGAATAAATCAAATAAATTATCAAATATTGTGAAAATAATGTATGTTATATTACATCATCTTGGCTTTCGGAAATATCCTG